>Ga0209906_100101_pt1 | contig 123186 bp, 127 predicted proteins | sample FECB24metaG_FD_188303 | JGI IMG/M metagenome (GOLD analysis project Ga0209906, IMG submission 188303) | Cyanobacterial communities from the Joint Genome Institute, California, USA from Joint Genome Institute, California, USA - FECB-24 metaG... ... | reverse complement strand
TTCAACGCGTTCCGCTCACTGCTAGGAATCGCCGGCGGGGCCGCTGCGCCGACCTTCGACGGGCTCTACTCGGGAGAATGGACCCACCCTACATTTAGTGGGTGTGGGTAACAACCGGATAGGCAAGGTTCGTTCTTCGTCCACGTTCAGCGCGAGCGTGCCTAACATGACGCTGACATTCACGTCGCTGACGCCGGGCAGGCGCTTCATGGCGGTCTCGATCTTGAGCGCGCAGGCCGCGCAGTCCATGCCTTCGATCGCGAGCTTCAGAGGGGTAGCGGCAGCCATGATGTCACCTCGACTTCTTCGACGTGAGGCATTACCTAGGGCCTGTAGTCACTACAGGGTCAAGCGATGAACGCCAGAGTTATGACGATAGGCCATCTGGCCCGGGAAACCGGGACCAACGTCGAGACCGTGCGCTTCTACGAGAAATCCGGGCTGCTCCCGAAACCGACGAGGACGGAGGGAAACTACCGATCCTACGATCGGGCGCACCTCAATCGACTAAGCTTCATCCGCAGGGCGAGGGATCTCGGGTTCTCCCTCGATCAGATCAGGACGCTCCTCGCGCTTTCCGACGACGGGGACCGCTCCTGCCTGGCCGTGGACGAGATCGCGAAGGAGCACCGACTGGAGGTCGAGCGCAAGATAGCCGACCTCCAATCCCTGAAGAAGGAACTCGACCGGATGATCGACCAGTGCGGGCACGGCGTCGTCGCCGACTGCCGTATCATCGAGTCGCTGTCGCCGTACGATTCGTGAGGTCGGCCGCCCTGCGCGGCGCGGAAAAGCTCCGGAGGCGCACTCTGCGCTCCGAATCGCTGCCGGGGAGTTGCGGACATCGCCCGCGCGGCAAAGCGTGGTTGGCAACCGTCTAAGGGGAGAGATCTCTCGCCGAGGATCGCCTAGGGGTCGAAATTGATTGCCCTAAACGGTCAACAGCAACCCATTCCACAACAGCCTGCCAGAGCGCCGCAACAGGCCTCGGCGAAAGCGTAAGAGGTTGAGGCAAACGAGATCGTAGCTAGCATTGCGAGCAGTTTCATCACGGACTCCTTGTCGCCAGTTGTTGGATCACGACAGCCGCGAAAAGCCAACTCACTTGAAGGTGAGCGGCCGGCGTCTTTTTGCAATGGCAACTGCCGCGGACAACACAAGCTCCGCGGCAGTTGTTCTCGTCCACCTTCAGTCGGCTTTCAGTTCGGGTGCGTCGGGATCGAAGTCATCGAGCGCCCACAGGATCGACTGCCTGATCGCAGTCGACTTTCCATCGGCGGCCCGCTCGACCACGGTGAAGGTCTCGCTGCGGGGCTGGACGACCCAGGCAACTTCGATGTCGTGCATCGGCAGGCGCTTGTGGACGAAAGATTCGAGCCTCTGGATCACGTCGGGATCCACGAAACGTTTGCCGTTTGGCGGGACGACGATAAATGCTCCCGGCGGGTCGGACCGTCGGCTTTCGCCATCGCCGCCTACATCATCCGCTTGATGTCGGAGTAGGCGCCGTTGGTCTTCAGCGTCACGGTGACGGGTGCGTCTGTGCGGTTGCGCCAGAACCAGCCGTGGTTGCCGTCAAAGGCAGCCTCAAGCACACCTTCGTCCTCGGCGACGCCGCGGCCCTTCTCGTAGGAGATATTCTCGCCACCGCCATCGCCGTGCGTGTCGAAGTTCACGAAAGCGCCATTGGCGCTCCAGGCGTAGTTGGCCTGTGCACCCTTGACCATCACGAGCTTGATCTCGGCGCCTTCGCCGGGTGCTAGCGTTACCGACATCTCGTCGGAGCGCGCCTCCTGCGCATGCGCGCTGCCGATGAGGAACTCGGCATAGATGCGGTCAAGAAGACTCGAACCCTGCTGCGGTGCGGCGGGCGCGGCCGGAACAGCGTTCTGCAGGTCGCGGATGCGGTCCTGCTCCGCTTCCTCGGCAAGCTGGATCTTGATCTCGCCCATCTCGGTCAGGCCGAGCGCGCCGCCGACTCCGGTGGGGTCGATACCGTATTCGGAGGGCAGGACGATCGCGACTAGGATGGCGGCGGCCGCCACAATCGCGATGATCGTGGACTTGAAGAGCTGCGCCGAGGTCGGCAGTTCGGCGCGGGTCGGGGTGTCGGAATTGTACATGGGAGGTTCTCCTTGTTCAGGCGACGAAATAGCCGGTGAGCTGATACCCAATCAGCACGAACCCGGCGGTCATCATGAGGACGTTGGCTGTGTAGGCGTGTTTCCAAAAGCTGCTCGTGCGCCGCCAGTAACCCATCGCGATGAGGATCATGGCGAGCGCGATCAGCTGGCCGATTTCGACGCCGACATTGAAGGCGAGCAGGTTGGGCAGAAGACCGTCCTGCGCGATGTCGTATTCCAGGATCTTGGTAGCGAGACCAAGGCCGTGGAAGAAGCCGAAGATGAGCGTCGCGAGCTTGGTGTTCGGCTGGAAGCCGAACCAGCGCTGGAATGCGCCGAGATTGTCGAGCGCCTTGTAGACGACCGACAGACCGATGATCGCATCGATCAGATAGGCGCTGACATTCCACTCGAACCAGACGCCGAGGATCATCGTCGTCGAATGGCCGATCGCGAACAGGCTGACATAGATCGCGATGTGCTGCAGGCGGTAGAGGAAGAAAACCACCCCGAGCAGGAACAGGAGGTGGTCGTATCCGGTGACCATGTGCTTGGCCCCGAGATACATGAAGGGAATGAGGTGGACCCCCGTGATCTCCTGGATGTAGCCCTTGTCCCCCTCGGCGACGGCGTGAGCCGCAGCAAAGCTGGTGGACAGGAGCATGGCCAGGATGACCGACAGGATGGCCACCGGAAGAGCGAACGGTGCGCACGTGGCGAACCGTCCGCGCTCGGGCGGATGAGATGTCATGTGTGTGGTTCCAGATTGCTTGAAGGATGTCCGACCGGAGCCGGTTCGGTCCGTCAGGCGGTTCTGGGAGGTCTCTCGCCGGGAAGCGTTGGCATGGATGCGACGCGGTCGTCCGGCGTTCCGGAGTCCTGATCCCGGGGCGAGCCGAAGCGGAAGCCGATCAGGACGGCGGCCGCCGGGGTGTCGTGGCTGTGGTCGCCGACATGGAAGCGGTCGTGGTCATGTCCTAAAGTCGCGGACGGCTCGTCCTCGTCGTCATGGGAATGACCGACATGGTCGTGCGTATGGTCGACATGGTCGCTCGCGGCCATGTCGACCTGCGCCGGCACGGCCGTATCTGCGACGGGCGCGCGGAACCCCAGCACTGCCAGCGCGAGCAGGCAGATCAGGAGAGTCCTGACGGTCGCGATTCGGTCCGGAATCATCCCGAGAGGTATAAGCGCGCGGTTACGGCGAGGTAAAGGTGTAGGTGCCGTGCAGGTTTGACACTATCCCCAGGGGGAGGATAGGACGGCAGAATGCCCGAACATCGCCACGCTTCCCATCCCGCCATTGTCAAGCGTCTCAAGCGCGCCGAGGGACACCTGCGCAGCGTCGTCGCCATGATCGAGGGCGGGAAGCCCTGCCTTGACATCGCCCAGCAGCTTCATGCGGTGGAGAAGGCGGTGGCGCAGGCCAAGCGCACGCTGATCCACGATCACCTCGACCATTGCCTTGAAGAGACGATCGGACCCCTGTCGCTGGACAAGCGCGGTTCGGTCGACGAGTTCAGGGAAATCGCGAAATACCTCTGATGCTGGCCGTCCTCGCCAACCGCACCTACCGCCATCTGTTCGCCGCCCAGGTGATCGCGCTGCTCGGCACCGGGCTCCTGACCGTGGCGCTGGGGCTGCTCGCCTTCGAACTCGCTGGCGAGAGCGCAGGCGCGGTGCTGGGCACTGCTCTTGCCATCAAGATGATCGCCTATGTCGGGGTCGCGCCGATAGCATCGGCCTTCGCCGAGCGCATGCCGCGCCGGGCGATGCTGGTGGCGCTCGACCTGGTGCGCGCAGGCGTGGCGCTGTTCCTGCCCTTCGTCACGGAGGTCTGGCAGATCTATGTCCTGATATTCGTGCTGCAATCTGCGTCTGCGGCCTTCACGCCGACCTTCCAGGCGACCATCCCGGACGTGCTGCCGGACGAGAAGGAATACACGCGCGCCCTGTCGCTCTCGCGCCTGGCTTACGATCTCGAAAGCCTCGTCAGCCCGATGCTTGCAGCGGCGCTCCTGACCCTGATCTCCTACCACAACCTCTTCGCCGGAACGGTTGTCGGCTTCCTCGTCTCGGCGGCGCTGGTCGTGTCGGTGGTCCTGCCGAGCCCCAAGCCCGCACAGCCCCGCGGCATCTATGATCGCACAACGCGCGGCATCCGCATCTATCTCGCGACGCCGCGCCTGCGCGGGCTACTGGCAATCAACATGGCCGTCGCAGCGGCTGGGGCGCTGGTAATCGTCAACACCGTCGTCTACGTGCAGGCTGCCTTTGGCCTCGACCAGAGCGACACCGCGCTGGCGCTGGCAGCCTTCGGCGGGGGTTCGATGCTCGTGGCTCTCGTCCTGCCGCGGCTGCTCGACACAATTCCCGACCGCACGGCGATGGTCGCAGGCGCGTCGGCCCTGGCGGTGGTGACGATGGCCGCGGCCGTGATCCCGTCCTATAGATGGCTGCTGCCGCTGTGGTTCGTCATCGGGGCGGGCTATTCGATGGCGCAGACCCCGTCTGGTCGATTGTTACGGCGATCATCCCACGCGGAGGACCGCCCGGCGCTATTCGCTGCCCAGTTCGCGCTCTCGCATGCATGCTGGCTCCTGACCTATCCATTGGCGGGATGGGCAGGCGCCGCGTTCGGGCTTCCCGTGACTGCCGTCATCCTGGCGCTGATCGCCGGGACGGCCGTGGCGGTTGCGGCTTGGCTCTGGCCAGCCAGCGATCCTGAGGTGGTCGAGCATTCTCATGACGAGTTGCCTCCCAGCCATCCGCATTGGAACGAGGGCGTCGCTGACGGCCGCAACAGGCATGCCCACGCCTACGTCATCGACGACCTGCACGCCGTCTGGCCGCATGCGCGGTGAGGCCAGCGTGTTGACATGATGGGCTGTTCCAGTACCTCGCCGCCAACCAACACGCCGCGAGGGTTGTCCGTATCGCTCATGAATCGCCGAGCCGGAAGAGGCCGGCCGCGGTCTACCCACGAGGATCATTGCGACGAGCAGATATTGCAGGCCGTGGTCCTTACCAGAGTTACCATTGATAGAAGGGCCATAGGAACGATCCGACTGAGCGAGGAAGCTAGTGCGATGCTCGCGACCGCCCCCTCTTTCTGAAATGCCATCCCCGCGCCTTGATCCCTTCGGGACCTTGGCGCAATCGTTCAATACGGTCAGCCTGCAGTACGCGATCCTCCATCATGCAATGAGGAAGGTCGCCATGAACATTACCCTGAACCGCCAGCCGCAGACCATTCCCGCGGACCTCGTCGACGAACCGCTGCTTTTCGTGCTGCGGGACCATTTCGAACTCAACAGCCCGCGTTTCGGCTGCGGCGTTGGTTCCTGCGGTGCCTGCATGGTCATCGTCGATGGCGAGGCGCAGCGCTCCTGCGTTCTCCCGGCTTCCGCAGTCCTGGGCCGCGAGGTCCTGACGCTGGAGGGACTGGCGACCGATGGCAGTCTGCATCCGCTCCAGGAAGCCTGGATCGCCGAGAGCGTGCCGCAATGCGGCTACTGCCAGCACGGCCAGGTCATGACCGCCTACGCGCTGCTGAATGCCCGGCCAAATGCGAGCCCTGCAGAAATCGAGGCTATCATGGACGGAGTTCTCTGCCGCTGTGGCACGCAGGCGCGCATCCGAAAGGCCATCGCGCGGGCGCAGGCCAGAATGGCAGGAGGCGCGTGATGGCGAAGCTCTCGCGACGTCGATTTCTCATCGGCCTCGGCTGGGGTGCGGCGGGCATCACGGCTGTCGCCGGTGGTGGGTGGGCGCTGATGCCGACCTTGCCACCGCGCAATGCGCCGACGGCGGCGGATGCTGCTGCCTGGCTCAGCCTTCGACCGGACGGCATCTTCCAACTTTTCTCCAGCCGGGCCGAGATGGGCCAAGGCATATCGATTGGACTGCGGCAGGTCGCGACCGACGAACTTGGCGTCAATCTGGACCGCGTTCGGCTGGTGCAGCCCGACACTGCTCTGATCCCCGTTGCGCGCTCGACGGTGGGATCCGACGCGATGCGCGAGACCGGTCTACTGGTCGCACGCGCGGCGGCCGCTCTCGCCGGGGCTATCCTGCGCGAGGCAGCCCATCGGCTCGGCCGCCCGGCCGATGGGCTGAAACTTGGTCCGGACGGTGTCGGCGAGGGGGGAGCAACGCTGCTCACATTTGCCGAATTGGGCTCGGGCCTGCCTCTGTTCGTGACCGCCGCAGACATTGAGGCCGCAACGCCGAAGCTCCTGTCCGCACCCGGCGAACGACGCGAGGTCGGGCGCTCGCATCCCACCCATGACATCGACGCGATCGTTACCGGGAGCCGGGCAATCTATACTGACGACATCCGACTGCCCGGAATGGTCTTTGGCGCTGTGGTCCGCCCTCAGTCGCTCGGAGGTCAGGTCGTCTCCGTCGACGCGTCGGCCTGCAGGTCAGTCCCAGGCTTCCTTGGCCTCTACCGGGACGGCGATTTCTCGGGGATTATCGCCACCCGTCGTGGGGCGCTAGTTCGAGCCCTGGATCTGCTGGTCGTGGAGGACATACAAGGCTCCGCCATCAGTTCGGCAACCATATCCGACATGATCGACATCGGCGCAGTTCCCGGCTCGCTGGAGCATGCCGTCCTCGATTTTGACGAAACAAATGACGAGCCCTTCGACATCGACCTGACGCTCACCGTGCCCCTTGCCGCCCATGCTTCGATCGAGCCCCGGACAGCGGTCGCTCGCTTCGGCGAGAACGATGGCTTGGAAGTCTGGACGGGAACCCAGGATCCGTTCTTCGTGCGCAACAGCCTCGCCGACGCGTTCGGTCTCGGTCGCGATGCAGTGGTGGTGCATGGTATGCGCATGGGCGGCGCCTTTGGCGCGCGCACCATCGTCGCCGCGGAAATGGATGCGGCGCGGCTGGCCAAACTCTGCGGACGGCCGGTCAAGGTGCAATGGAGCCGCAGTGACGAGTTCAGCGCCGGCTTCCACCGCCCTCCGTCGTCCCACCGCATTCGCATCTCGGCCGATCCGAACGGTCGGATCAGCCGGTGGCACCACGCATTCCGATCCGGTCATGTGATCTTCACATCGGCGGCGATGGGCCCCGGACTGCAGTTCGCGACCGGCTTGATCGCCGACCCCGGCGTTGCGCGCGGGTCCATCCCTGCCTATGCGGCGAACGAAACCCGCGTCGAGTTCGAGGATGTCCGTCTTCCGGTCAAGACCGGTCCGTGGCGGGGTCTAGGCGCGGCTGCAAACCACTGGGCGATCGAGACTGCCGTCGATGCTCTGGCGCGGGCGAAGGGCATCGATCCGCTCGACATCAGATTGGCGTCGATTGCTCCTCAGCATCCACGGCTGAAGGAGGTGCTCATGGCTGCGGCCGACATGGCTGGCTGGGCGTCGCGACCGAAGGGTTCGTCCGATGAAGGTTGGGGGCTTGCCTGCGGCATCTACAAGGATATGTCCTACGCCGCCGTGGTGGCGCGCGTGACAAGAACAGAAGTTGGATACAAGGTGACCGGCCTGTGGTGCGCGCACGACTGCGGCCTGGTCATCAACCCGGACCAGGTTCGGGCGCAGGTGGAAGGCAATCTCGTCTGGGGAATAGGCATGGCGTTGAAGGAGGAACTGCTGGTCGACGACGGTCGCATCATGCCCAATAGCTTCTTCGACTATCCGTTGCCGGTCCTGTCCGACGTGCCCGAGATCGAAATCCGGCTCATCGAAGGCGGGGCCGAGCCGTCCGGCGCTGGCGAGACTGCCATCGTCTGCGGGACAGCGGCCGTCACCAACGCGATTGCCACAATGACAGGTCAAACCGTGAATGCGCTTCCGGTCAGGGCCGCCTGACCGTGGACGATTTTGCCAGCGCCCTCGTCCTGGCAATGGTCCGCCGTTCGCTTTCCCGGCAGTCGATAGAGGTAGCGACCCCGACGTCCGCCGGTGGCCGCACCGTCGGGATCGCCGAGAAGCAGGCACTGCTCGATGCAGTGCTGCGATCCCATGGCCCGGAAGCCATCCTGCGCGTGGCCGACGTCGTGCCGGAGTTCGCCGACCACCCAGTCGCAGGGGTCTTCGCCGGCTGCCGCAGCCCAGGCGACATCGTCGGAAGCTGGGCCGCCGTCGAGCGCTACTTCCACTCGCGGCATCGCGCGCGCGTGGTCGATGGCGGGGCCGACTGGATCGCCATGGAGCACTTCGACACGCGCGGCTCAGCCATCTCGGCCGGCGAAAGCCTTGCGGTCGCCGGGCTGGTTCTCGGCATCCTGCGCTGGTGTGGCGTACACGGAGCGGTGCTCAGCTTCGGCGAACCGGCGAGCATGAGGGACCCGGCTGCCGGGGTTAGGGACGCAACCCACCGATGGACGATTGCCTGGCGGGGATTTGAAGTACCAGGAATGCCGCCTTCTGCTCTAGACGACGGTGCGGTGCCTTCCGTGGACTTCACCGGGCGATCCATAGTGGATCCATATGTAGCGCGCTTCTTCGCCGAGCAGTTGGGCGCCCCCCATGCACGCCGCGGCGCCGCCGCCACCGCGCGCTCTGCCGGGCTTAGCCTTCGGACACTCCAGCGGCGGCTGGCCGGATCCGGCTGGTCGCTCGGTGACATCGTCGCCTCCGCCCGCGTTCACACCGCGACACGGCTGCTCGCATCAACTGACACGCCGCTCGCACTTGTCGGCCTCCTGGCCGGCTACAGCGACCAGCCGCACTTCCAGCGAGAGTTCAAGGCGGCGATCGGCCCCACACCAGCGGAGTATCGACGCCTCGCTATGCCTACGCGCCACGAGATGGCCAAGGCTGACGAGGCCCACGTCTATAACCGTGCCTCGTCAGCCTCTTGACCGCCTATTTACGGTTCTTTTCCAGCCACGCCTGCATCTCGGCGATCTCCTTCTCCTGTGCGGCGATGATCGCCTCTGCCATAGACTTGGTCGACGGGTCGGTGGCGTATTGGAGGGCGACTTTTGCCATGTCGATCGCTCCCTGATGATGCGGGATCATCTTCAGCCGGAAGTCGACATCCGGGTTGCCCGTATAGGCGACGGCCATGCCGTGCATCATATCCATGTCGGCCTGTTTGTAGGCCTTTGTGGAGTCGTTGTCCCCGTCGGCGGGCATCATCATCTGCATCATGCCCTGCATGTCTTCCATCTTCATCATGCCGCCCGAACCATGCATGCCGTGGTTCATCTGCGCATAGGCAACACCTGCCATTGTGGTGATGGCAGCTGCGGCGACGAGCTTCTTGAAGGTATTCATGGTGCTTCTCCTTGTTTGGTTCAGTTGTTGACGAAACGAGCCTGGATCCCGTGGCCATCGGCGAGGGTGGCTGACACGACAACACGCGCTCCTGGTCCCAGTGGCCCGGCAAGTGTCCCGACGAGTCTGTTGGGCGCCTGCGTTTCGAGAGCCACGGTGGTCGTCTTGCCCGCGTCCTGGATGATCGCGCGGGCCTTCGTGGTTCCCTCAGAGGGCATCGGCTTTCCGTCCGCACCGGCGAAGTGAAGGACGAGGTTCGTATCCTCGACCGTCATTTCGACGAAAACGTCGTGGGTTTCGACGACCGGTCCTCCGTTGGGTCCCTTCGCCGCCTCTTGCGCCAGTGCCGAACTTGCCAGGGTCGCGGCCAGGGCGAATGCTAGTAGGACGTGCTTCATCGAGTTCTCCATCTGTTGTGGTTCAAAAGGCTTCGGCCGGCGTCAGTGTGCCCGTAGGTTTCGTGGCGCGCGCAGCCAGGATTCGTTCGAGGGGTTTCCGCCCGAAGGCGAGGAACAGGACCGGGGTGAGGAAGGTGTCGAGCAGGGTGGCGGACACGAGACCGCCGAAAATCGTCACCGCGACAGGATGCAGGATCTCGCGGCCCGGCTCGCCTGCGCCGACGAGGAGCGGAGTGAGCGCGAGACCTGCAGACAGCGCCGTCATCAACACCGGCGACAGGCGTTCAAGGCTGCCGCGGACAATCAGATCCTTGCCAAACTGCTCGCCCTCGTAGAGCGCCAGGTTGATGTAGTGAGACACTTTCAGGATGCCGTTGCGCGCCGAAATGCCGGCGAGCGTGATGAAGCCGATCATCGACGCGACCGACAATGGCTGGCCCGCGATGTTGAGTGCGACAACGCTGCCGATCAGGGCAAGCGGGATGTTGCCCATGATGATCAGCGCGAGAACGCTCGACTGGTATCGGCTGTAGAGGACGACGAAGATCAAGATGAGGGACACCAGCGACAGGAGGCCGATGCGGACGGTCGCCTCTTCCTGCGCCTGGAATGTGCCCTCCAGCGCAGTGACGTAGCCCTGGGGCCAGTCCGTTGCGGCGATCACTGTGCGGATGTCGGCGACGATCGCCGCCATGTCGCGCTCGCCGTCGGTATTGCCAAGCACAGCGATGCGGCGCTGGCCGTTTTCGCGCAGCACCTGGTTCGGTCCGTCGGTCTCCTCGACGGTCGCGATCATCCGCAGCGGGACATACCCACTCGGCGTCGCGATCAGGAGGTCTTCCAGGCCCGTCGTCGAGCGGTCCTGGTCGGACAGTCGCATCACGACGTCGAAGCGACGGTTCCCCTCGACGATTTGCGAAACGGTGCGCCCGTTCGACATCGTCTCGAGGGCCTCGGTCACCGTCGCCGGGGTGAGGCCGTAGAGTGCCGCGCGCTCGTAGTCCACATCGACGCGAAGCTGGGGAATCCTGACCTGCTTCTCGACTTGCAGGTCGACGAGCCCAGCGATCCCGGACAAGCGATCCTGCAGACCGTCAGCGAGCGTTCGCAAGGTGTCGAGGTCCTCGCCGTAGATCTTGAGCGCAATCTCGGCACGCACGCCCGACAGCATGTGGTCGAGCCGGTGCGAGATCGGCTGCCCCACATTCAACGAGGCCGGCAGGACGGCGAGTCTCGACCGTATGTCGGCCATGACCGCTTCCTTCGACCGCTCGGATCGCTTGAGGTCAACGTCGATCTCGGATGAATGGACGCCCTCGGCGTGCTCGTCGAGTTCCGCGCGCCCGGTGCGGCGCCCGACCGAGACGACCTCGGGCACTTCGGCGATCAGGTCTTCTGCGATCGTTCCCAGTCGATGGCTCTCGGTCAGCGCAATGCCCGGATTGTAGGCGAGGCTGATCGTCAGCGTTCCCTCGTTGAACGGAGGCAGGAAAGCACGGGGCAGCAGGGTCGCGGCATAGGCAGCCACGCCGACTGCGAGCGCGACTGTGGCAAAGAGAAGCGTCCGCTGACGGAACGCGACCTGCAGCAGGGCTGCATTGCCGCGCTTCAAGTGCCTCACCACAAACGTATCCCCATGGTCAGCGCGTGTCTTGCCGGACAACAGGTAGTAGGCGAGCACCGGCGTGACGGTTATCGAGGTGACTAGCGAAGCGAGGATGGAGACGATGTAGGCGATCCCCAGCGGCGCGAAGAGCCGTCCCTCGATGCCTGACAGCGCAAAGAGCGGGATGAACACGAGGATGACGATCATCGTGGCGTAGACGATGCCGGAGCGAACCTCCTGCGACGCGGACGCGATGACTTCCAGCACCGGGCGGGGGGCGACGAGCGTCTGATTTTCCTTCAGGCGCCGGATGATGTTTTCGACGTCCACCACGGCGTCGTCGACCAGCTCGCCGATCGCGATGGCCAGACCTCCCAATGTCATCGTGTTGATCGTCAACCCGAAGGCGCTGAACACGAGCACCGTGACGAGGATCGAGATCGGGATGGCGGTCAGCGATATGAAGGTGGCCCGCCAGTTCATCAGGAAGAGAATCAGGATAACGGCGACGACAACAGCGGCTTCGACCAGCACGGTCTTCACGTTGTCGACGGAAGTCTCGATGAATGTCGCCTGTCGAAACTGGAGGTTGGTTGCCGAAACCCCCTCGGGCAGCGTTCGCTGTATATCGGCAAGCGCCTGCTCGATCTTGCCCGTCAGGGCGACGGTGTCGGCCCCCGGCTGCTTCTGGATCGACACGATCACGGCTGGTTTGCCCTTGAAGCCGGCGTCGCCACGTTTGACGCGAGGAGCGAAGTCCACCTGCGCCACCTGATGCAGGAAGATCGCCTGCACGCCATCCTGCCCAACCACAGTGTTGCGCAGGTCTTCCAGCCGCTTTGTCACGCCGACGTTTCGGATCAGGTATTCGCGGCCGTTCTGGTCGATGAAGCCGCCGCCAGTATTGGTGCCGAACCGCGTGACCGCCGTCTCGATCTGCTCGTAGGTGACACCGAGTGCCTGCAGCGCTGCGACGTTGGGCACGATGCGATACTGACGCACTTCGCCGCCGATCGGGATCACCTGCGCGACGCCCGCGATGGTGAGAAGCTGGGGCCGGATCACGAAGTCGGCGATCTCGCGAACCTCCATCGCAGAGACGGTGTCGCTGGTCACCGCGATAAGCATGATCTCGCCCATGATCGACGTGACCGGCCCCATCTGCGGGATCACGCCGTCGGGTAGCTGTTCGCCCACCAGGGATAGCCGCTCCGCAACGAGCTGGCGCGAGCGATAGATGTCGGTTCCCCAGTCGAACTCGACATAGACGATGGACAGGCCGACGCCCGAGACAGAGCGGACCCGCGTCACGCCGGGCATGCCGTTCATGGCCGTCTCGATCGGATAGGTGACGAGTTGCTCCACCTCCTGCGGCGCCAGTCCGTCAGCCTCCGTCATCAGCGTGACGGTCGGCTTGTTGAGGTCAGGGAAGACGTCCACCGGAACGCGGGGCAGCACCCATGAGCCGTAAGCGACGAGAACAAGCGCGGCCGCAATGACGAAGAGCCGATTCCGTAGACTGCTGGTGACGAGAAAACTGAACATCGGCGCCGCTCACCGGACCTGGTTGATGAGTTCGGAGCCTCGGACGACGATCCTGTCGCCCTCCGCAATGCCAGCCTGCACGATCAGGCGGGTCGCGTCGAACGGCTCTATCCGAACCGGACGGGCTTCGAACCGCTCCGCCTCGGAATGGCGCCAGACCAGGGACTCGCCGTTTGCCCCCTTGAGAACAGCTTCACGAGGCAGGACGATCGCGTTGACGGCTGAGCCGTTTCGGGCAAACACCTGCACGGGTTGTCCGACGCCAAGTGTGGCGGGCGGGTCGACAATTGCGAACTGGACGCGTGTCGCCTGTTGCTGAAGTGTCTTGCTAAATCCTTCAAAGCGTAGCTCCAGGGCGGAGCCGTCAACGGCCACCGCGCTTGCCCCCGAGAGCCTGGCAGGGTCGATCTGCCCATAAACGAGCGCCTCTACCCATAGACTGGAGGGGTCGATGATCTGGAATACCGTATCCTCGGAGCCAACGACCTGGCCCGCCACGATGCTGACCGCCGCTATGACGCCATCGACTGGCGCGCGGAGCGTCTCCGGCTCGGAACGGGCCTCGGCGAAGATGCCGAGCCGGCGGCGCAGCCCGGCAAGCTCGGTCTCGGCGTCGCTGATCTGGCTCTGTGCAGCCACGCCACGCTCTGCGAGTTTGCGTGCCCGTTCCAGCTTCGCTTCAGCGACAGCGATCTCCTGCTCTATCGCTCCGACCTGCTCGGCGATCCCTGTTTGATCCGCCTGCGAAAGCGCCTGCTGCACGAGGGCGAGGACATCGCCCTTCCTGACACTCTGCCCGAGACGCGGCAGTCCTGCCTCCGGTGACAGGATTCGCCCCCCGTTGATGCTCTGGACGAGGCCAGAGCGATTGGGATCGGCAATCACACGGCCAATCAGACGGACCGCCTTGTGGGCCTCCTCAGGTCTCGCCACCACTGTCCGCAAATCGAGCAGGCGTTGCGTCGGCTTCGGGACGAAGACGGATCCGTCCGAGAGACGGCTTGGAGCGTCTCCCGACGGTGCGGCCGAGACCTGACCGGTGCCGTGGTCGTGACCTTCATGGCTGAAGGCAAAGGCGGTGGAGACGACCAGCGCTACAAGAGCGACCGTCACGACCGGCACGAATCTGCTGCGGCTGCGTACGGCTATTCCCAGCAGGAAACCCATCAGGAGGGACGCCCCGCCGATCGCATAGGGTTGCGGTACGGCGACGCCCACAACCGAGATGTCGGGTCCTTGCCTAAAGTCCAGCAATGGGCTGCTTTGTGGCGAAGAAGCCGACGGGACAGGACGGATGGGAAGATCGATCGTGGCGATCAGCAGATCGTCGCCTGAGGGCGCGGTGATGGCGAAGACCAGTTCCAGCGGCCCCTCGGCCAGGAACCTGTCGGACGTGATGCCGAACGTTCCGTCACCGACTGGGGATGCGGTCACATCTTCGTCGCCGCCGACCGTCACCATGATCGAAGCATCCCCCACGGGCTCGTTCGTTTCGAAACGATCCAGGTATAGGCGCAGGGTGTCCCGGTTCAGGATGCCGACCAGTTCGTAGGATTCTGACTGCGCCGAGACCCTTGGCGACGCCTTGGCAGCCACCACGGGCTGGGGCGCGCCATGGTCGTGGCCTTCATGTGCCAGGGCAGCAGTGGAAATGATGGAGATTGCGATGGATGCGAGAAGGGATCGCAGGCGCCGCAAGGCGTCGATCGTGAAGAGGGGCATTCGACATTATCCCGAATTTCGGCAACGCGCTCATGGCGACGCAGCCGAAGCCGGTCGCCGGATTAGCTCATGCCGATCGTTCGGGGTGGCCTCATGAGGCCGGAGGGGCTGATGCCTTCGGGGACCTGACTGCTGACCCCGAGGGGGGTCTGCAGATCATACTTCGCCGGCATGAGTTCAGGCGCGGCGACGCAAGCGATCGCCGAACAGAATTTGCCGCAACAGGAATCGGCGTTCGATGAGCCATGGTCATGGCTCGTCGGAGACGGGGTCCCGGACGCATCACTCGGGACATGGTCATGGGACCGTTCCGCAGCTTCAGTGTGTGAATGCTCCACTGAAACGCCTATGTCAGGCTGACACGGCTCGGTTGCATGGCTGTGGCCCGAGGCCAATGCGGCGCCCTGAAGGACGAATGCAGACATCGCGATGAGCACAAGGCTCATCGCGATCATCCGGGAAAGCGTCTTCAAAGCAGTTTGCATTGCATCCTAACGCTCAGGTTCGGGACCCGAACCTTGCTTTGTGGGTCAAGGAGGCGAATGTAAGGCCGAACGAAATTGGCCGCATAGTATTCACCGTTTCCCGATTCGAGCAGATGATCATCCTTCCAGCAGGAGGAAGATCAAGACAAAAAAACCCCTTGACCCTCCAGTGACAGGAAGGTCCATCCGTGGACCATTGAGCAACCTTAGGTCGCCAACATGACCACTCATAACCACAGCATCACGCACACAAGGCCGACGGCTCCTGCTGTGCGGCACACGCCAAGGCGTCGACATCGGCGGTGGTCCGCGACCTTGTCTGCGGAATGACCGTCATCCGGAGGGGTAACGGTGGGACAAAAGGATGGAAAAGCATTGGAAATGGGTGGATGCGCAGGCATTCCTACTTGGTCATAACTCCTTGTTATCAAAGACTTTCCGCAGTCCCTCCGGGCCCACCAACCCCATTGAAATTTGTAGAAACAAACCTCAAGCGGTTCAGAACCAAATCGGAGCGGTTCTGAACCAGGCTTGAGCGGTTCAGGCGTAGACTGCGTCGTGGACTAAGAGCCTGAATTGCATCGTGGCGAAACGACAAGCTTGAGCGATTCGATCGGGGGCTGTCTAGCGGACCAGGTGCAGGCCAGTACCATGCTGAATTGTCCGTCTCGCGGCCATTCCGTCGTGTCGACGCGTCGCCGGCTTCCATATTCCCAGTGGAGGGTCATGAAACGACTCACGCTCCCTGGCGTGGCGACAGGACAGGCATTTGCTGTCGGATCATGTCGGGGCGCCAACCGGCAGTGCGGCAGGGGCGATGCTGTAGATCTATTTCATGCGCGCAGAGCGTGACTTTGAACTGTCTCGCACGGAAGGATTGCTGTAAACGGCATGCTCCAACCGAAGCACTGAACTATAGGCATTGGATGTCAACGACTGTTATACGCCGACACGGTGGCCACAAGGGTGGCGACGGCTCGAGAGCCGGACAAAGCGACCTTTTCGGCACGCTCGGCGATACCAGGGACAGCTTTTCGAAGTCCAACCGCCGGATCGCCGACGCGATCCTGTTGCAACCCAACCGCTTCGTCGAATTGCCGATCGAACAGCTGTCGCAGTGGCTCGAGGTCTCTGCGCCGACCATCACCCGCTTTGCACGCACGGTCGGATGCGACGGGCTGAAGGATCTCAAGCTCAAGGTCATGGGCTCGGTCAGGATCGGCATTCACTACATGGAGCCGGGCACGCCGCCAGCGTCGATCGAAGAGGTGGCCGACCGCGTCACGAAGCGGGCCCAGAAGACGATCGCTGAGATCAGCCACAAGATCGACCTCGAGAAGGCGAGCAAGCTCATCGCGGCGATAACGGCGTGCCGCACTCTCTATGCGTTCGGCAGCGGCGGCGTGTCGTCGTGGCTCACTCAAGAGATTCAGAACCGCTTCTTCCGCCTGGGCATCAGGGTCATACCATGCTGCGACCACCAGATGCAGCACATGCTCGCCGCTGCGGTCGAACGCAACGACGTGGTGCTCTGTTGTTCCCTGACGGGCGAGAACACAGAACTGCAGGCTGCCGTCGCCGTCGCGCGGGAATATGGCGCAACGACGATGGCGCTGGCGCCCACCGGCTCGGAGCTCGCCAATGCGGTCGACCTGCTGCTTCCCGTCGACAGTCCGCCCGATGACGACATCTTCAGCCCCTCGTCGATGCGCTATGCCTACCTCATCGCAATCGACATCGTGGCCTACGGCGTCGCCATCGCCCGCAAGGACGTCGGGCGCGAAAAGCTCCGCCGGCTCAAGCAGCAGCTCGCCACCAAACGGCGCAAGCCGGACGTCCAGCCGCTCTGCGACTGACTTGCACTTCTGAGTCAAAATACGAGCATCCATAGGCGGGATCACCGGTTCCGGCGACGAGAATGATCGTAAAATGAAAATCCCCATCGACAGTCTTCGAGATTCATGCATAGTTTCGGTGTGAGGCGAAATCGATGCACGGCCAGTCAGAGAAGACTGGACGGGACGATATAGTCGTCTCTCGGAAACGACCTGAAGACAAAAGTTGGCCAGCTCGTATCAAGGGGAACTAGCATGAATTCTGCGCTAGAACGACTACTCATGTCCAGACGCCAGGTACTTCAGGGCGTTGCTGCTTTATCCGCGACAAGTCTTGCGGGAGGCCGCGCCTTTGCTGCGCCTTCCGAGGCGCTAACCTTTGCCGGCTGGCAGTATCAGCCGCAGATCGTCGACGAGAACGTCAATAAGTTCAAGACGCTCTATGACGAGAACGTCACCTACGAATTGATCACGGGCGACTACCATCCGCTGGCCGAGACCAAGCTCACCGGCGGACAGCATATCGACATGCTTTATGCCGAAGAAAACTACATTGCGCGCTGGCACGCGGCGGAATGGATCCGGAGCATAGAAGGCCTGCCGGGCGTCGACGAGATCAAGGCGGGCATGTTCCCCGTCAGCGTCGAGTCTCTCTCGCTCCCGAGCGGCGAACTGTGCGGCCTGCCCTATTACGCCGGCTACAACACGTTCCTCTACAATGAGGAGCACCTGCAGAAGGCCGGCGTCAGCCCTCCCGAAACCTGGGATCAGGTGCTCGACGTCTGTCGCAAGCTGAAGAAGGACGGCATCTCGGATGCGCCGTTCCACGCCATGTGGCAGCAGCAGTGGCCCAACATGTCGTGGAACATGTTCGCGTGCTGGTATTCGGAAGGCGCCAAGGTGTTCGACGCGGACGGCAACTTCGTCGACGAGCCGGCGCTGCGCAAGATCCTCGAGGTGCACCAGACCCTCTACCAGGAAAAGCTCGTCGTCGAAGACATCATGACGCTGCCGGGCGAGGGTGTTCCGAGCTACGCTTCCGGGCGGCACACCTTCATGGTTGTACACGACTACAATCACAAGGTCGCCAACGACCCGGCGGTCTCCAAGATCGCCGGGAAGGTGCGCAATGCGATCATGCCGGGTGCAACGCGCTCGACGATGGCCTGGACGGCCGCCTATCTGATGGGCACCAAGCCGGTCGACGAAGAGCGCGTCTGGAACCTGCTCAAGTTCTTCGGCGGCAAGTCGAAGGACGGCCAGTATCACGTCATCAAGCGGTGGGCGCTCGAGTTCGGGCTGGGCTCCGGCTACAGGGAAGTGATGGAGGATCCCGAGATCGTCGAGAGCTTCTCGAAGTGGCGCGACCTGAAGGTGTCGTCGGAGCAGCTCGGAATGGCCACGGCCCGCTCGATCGGCAAGGCGATCTGGTTCCCGGAATGGGACATGTTCATGATGCAGCAGGTGCAGGAATACATCCGCTCCGGCAGCCCGACCGACGCCCTCGTGGCGGCACTTGCCGCCAAGGCCGTCGAACTCAAGGAACAGTACCAGTAGCATTCGGCAGGTGACCGCAGCGCGGTCGCCTGCCAGGATTTCTGAGCCCTGGGCGTCGTCGTGGCGGCACGTTGCCGACACGACGACGACAGTGAGGGAGGAGTCATGACCATCACCGCAGAATCGCGAACGGTCGCCTACAAACCGTCGAAGACGCTGCGCCGGGGCCGCCTGCCAGGCTTCGCCTACATGACGGTGGCGCCGACATTGATCCTGATGGTCATCATCGTCGGCCTGCCACTGATATACAGTCTCTATCTCTCGTTCAACAGCACGAACCCGATCACGAAGAAATGGATCTTCGTCGGTTTTTCGAACTATACAAAGCTGTTCCAGAATATCGACTTCTGGTATGCGCTGGTGCGAACGGCCTATTTCTCGGCGATCGTGGTCGTCGGGACGACGGTCCTTGGAACGCTGTTCGCCCTGGTGCTGAACCAGCAGTTCGCAGGCCGCGGATTTCTGCGCAGCGTCGTGCTCGTTCCATGGGCGATGGCGCCAGTGTCGATCGGTGTCCTCTGGTCGTTCGTGTATGCCGGCAATTTCGGTCTGCTCAATGGTCTTCTGACTGACATCGGCCTGGGGTCGCTTGCGACTGCCTGGTTCGGAAACGGCTTTCGGGCGCTTAATCTCGTCGCGCTGACACAGATCTGGAACCAGTCTCCGCTGATCGCCCTGATGGTGCTCTCGGCGCTGCAGTCCATGCCCGGCAACTTGCACCGCGCCGCAGTGCTCGACGGCGCAGGCCCGGTCACGCGCTTTTTCTCGATCACCCTTCCCTGGCTGAAGCCAACGCTCCTGTTCTCGACGATCATCGCGACCATCAATGCCCTGATGACCTTCGACATCATTCTGATCATGACACGCGGTGGCCCAGGATCAGCCACGACAACCCTGTCATGGCTCGGCTACCTTCAATCATTTCAGTTCCTGAAGTTCGGCGAAGGTGCAGCCATTCTTTATGTGCTGACCCTCCTGAGCCTCGCCCTTGCCATTCTCTATTTCTTCGTCCTGAGCCCGCGCAAGGCGAAGGTGTCGGCCTCCGACGACGGGCAAGAGACCACGCTGGCGCGGCTCAGCGTGCGCCCCACGATGGTGGTCATGGAGTCGGGCCTGCGCAAACCGCTGATGTCGCCTTCGATGGCCCGCCTTGTCGAAAAGTCGGCTCTGCGCCTTGCGATCGGTATCATCTTCACCTGGTCGTTCCTGCCGGTGGCGGCCCTCGTCTTCATCAGCCTCTCTCCGGCCACGGACCTCATCCGCACGCCCCCGTCGCTTTTTCCATCGACGCTGACGTTTGAAAATTATCGCATGGTGCTGATGGCCGAGGGAGCGGCGAACGTCCAGGCGCAGCGCGTTCCGATTTCGCTGCTGAACAGCTTCGTTATCGGCGTCATCGTATCCGTGCTCAACGTGACGCTCGGCACGCTCGCCGGATACGGCTTTGCAAGATACGGCAGCAGCCGCTTCTTTTCGGTGAGCCTCTGGGCGCTGCTGCTGACCCGCATGGTCCCGGCGCTGACGCTCGTGCTGCCCTTCTTCGTGATCTTCAGGTCGCTCGGCCTGATCGATACATATCTCGGCCTCATCATCGCCTACTCGACGATTCTGATGCCCCTGGCCGCCTGGATGATGAAGTCGAGCTTCGAGACGGTGCCGCTCAGCCTCGAGCGCGCCGCCCTGATCGACGGCTGCAGTCACTGGACGATGTTCCTCAAGGTCCTGGTGCCCGTCGTGAGGCCAGCGATCATCGCCGCGCTGATCTTCTGCTTCCTGGTGTCGTGGAACGAGTTCCTGTTTGCGATGATCCTGACCTCGACACCGCGCACGCAGACGATCCCGGTGGTCATCGCCGGCTTCCTCAACCAGGCGCGCTTCTACGAATACGGCCCGCTCTTTGCGGCGAGCGTGCTTGCCATCCTGCCGCCTGTGGCGATCGCATTCTTCTTCCAGCGCTATCTCGTGCAGGGCGCCCTGTCGGGCGCGGTCAAAGGCTAGATCGGGGTTCAGACGATGGCATCCATACATATTGCGAACCTCAGGAAGTGCTTCGGCAAGGTCGAGGTGTTGAAGAAGCTCGACCTGTCGATCGAAGACGGCGAGTTCATCTCGTTTCTCGGCCCATCCGGTTGCGGAAAGTCGACGCTGCTCTTCTGTATCTCGGGGCTGGAAGAGATCGACGAAGGATCCATCCGTTTCGATGGCAAGGAGATTTCCGATCTCGGCCCGCGCGACCGCAACATCGCGTTGGTGTTCCAGGACTACGCGCTCTATCCGCACATGACCGTCCGCGAGAACATCGCCTTTCCGCTGCGCCAGCAGAAGGTCGCGGCCGAGACGATTGCCAAGCAGGTAGCCTGGGCGGCGAACGTGCTCAGCATCGAGCCGTTGCTCGACCGCCTGCCGGCGGCGCTGTCAGGCGGCCAACGGCAACGCGTCGCGGTCGGCCGGGCAATCGTGCGCAATCCTTCGGTGCTGCTGATGGACGAGCCGCTGTCGAACCTCGACGCGTCGCTGCGCGTCAGGATGCGCACGGAGATCAGGAAGCTCCAGAAGGATCTCGGGATCACCGTCATCTTCGTCACCCACGACCAGGAGGAAGCCATGGTGCTGTCCGACCGCATCGCGGTGATGAAGGACGGCGTCGTGCAGCAGTTCGCAGCGCCGATGGAGGTCTACACCAGGCCCGCCAACCAGTTTGTCGCCGGCTTCATCGGCAGTCCGCAGATGAACTTCCTGCCCGCCGATTTGTGCGGCGGGCGCGCCGACCACATTCTCGGCGTGCGTCCGCATGATCTGAAACCGGTCAAGGAGGGCGGCGAGACGATGACGCTGTCGGGCGAGCTGCTGCTGATCGAGCCCGCCGGCCCGGTCCAGTTCCTCGATGTGTCGATAGGGGAGCATATCGTGCGCGCCACCTGCTCGGATCCCTCCGGCCTGGCACTTGGCGAACGCATCACGATCGGTGCGGATGCTGCCGCGCTCCGTTACTTCGCGGGCGATAACGGCGCCCGGATCAATTTATAGCGCAGGAAGTCAAAGGCTGAAAATGCAGTACGAACTGGTGCTCAGAAACGGGCGGGTCATCGACCCGTCCCAGGCGATCGACCGTGTCACCGACGTCGCGTTCGCCGCCGGCAAGGTCGCAGCCGTCGGCGATGGGCTGCGCGGACGCAGCGAACGAGACGTCACCGGCCGGATCGTCACCCCGGGCCTGATCGACCTCCATACCCATGTCTACTGGGGCGGGACGTCGCTCGGGGTCGACCCGGACATGTTTGCGCGCATGAGCGCGGTATCGACCTGCGTGGATACCGGCAGCGCCGGCCCCGGCAATTTCCCGGGCTTTCGAAAGCATGTCATCGAAAAGTCGAAGGCGCGCATCCTCGTCTATCTGCACGTCTCCCACGCGGGCATCTACGGTTTTGCCAAGAACGTCATGGTGGGCGAGAGCCACGACATGCGCCTCATGGCGCCGCGCGACGCCGTCGAGGTCATCGAGCAGAACCGCGACGTCATCATCGGCGTGAAGGTGCGCGTCGGCAAGCACGCGTCCGGTCCGTCCGGGATCCACCCGCTCGACGTCGCGCTGCAGGTCGCGGACGAAACGGGACTGCCGCTGATGGCGCATATCGACGAGCCGCCACCGTCCTATGAAGAGGTGGTCGCCAAGCTGCGCAAGGGTGACGTCCTCACGCATTGCTACCGGCCGTTCCCCAACGCGCCGATCGATGGACGCGGCAACGTCAGACAAGGGATCCTCGAGGCCCGCGAGCGCGGTGTCCTCTTCGACATCGGCCATGGCATGGGTTCGTTCTCGTGGGAGGTGGCCCGCAAGATGATGGCAGCGGGCTTTCCGCCGGATACAATCTCGTCGGACGTCCACAGCCTGTGCATCGACGGGCCGGCCTACGACCAGGTCACCACGCTGTCGAAATTCCTGGTGCTGGGCATGCCGATCGCCGACATCATCGCAGCCTCGACGGTAAACGCGGCCAGAGCCGTGCAGCGGCCGGAACTGGGCTCGCTGAAACCCGGCTCCGCGGGCGATGCCAGCGTCCTCGAACTGCGCGACGGATCGTTCCCGCTCGAGGACGTGCGGGGCGAGATCGTCACCGCAAAGCAACGCTTCTTCGCGGCCGGGCTGGTCATTGGCGGGCGCGAAACGGGCACGAATGCCGTGCCCCTTGCCGCAGCAGCAGAGTGAGGAGTCATACAATGGACAGCGCTTACGATCTCTCCAAGAAGACATCGAACTACATCGGCGGGCGCTGGGTCAACGAGGCCGCGACAATGCCGGCGATCAATCCGGCGACCGGCGAACAGATCGCAAGCCTGCCGAACTCCAGCCGCGAAACCGTCGCCGCGGCCGTTGCCGCCGCCAAGGCAGCCGCGCCGCAATGGGCCGCGGTGCCCGTCTTCGAGCGAGCAGCCATGTGTATTGCCATCGCGACCGCGATCGATCGGGATCGCGAGAGCATCGCCCGCCTCCTGTCGCTGGAACAGGGCAAGATCCTCGCCGAGGCGATGGGCGAGGTCGGCAAGGCCGCAGACGGCTTCCGCCTTGCCGCAGAACTCGTGAAGCAGATGGGCGGTCAGACACTGCCTGCCGAGGACCCAACCAAGCTGGTCATGACGATCCGCCAGCCGCGGGGCGTCTACGGCGTCATCACGCCCTGGAACTTCCCGGTGAACATTCCGGTCGAGTATCTCGCGCCCGGCATCGCCACGGGCAATGCAATCGTCTGGGTGCCGGCGCCGTCGACCTCGCTGGTCGCCTGCGCGCTGATGCAGACGATCGAGTCGGCCGGGCTTCCGGCTGGAGTCATCAACCTCGTGATCGGGGAGGGCGCCACGGCCGGCGATGCGCTCGTGGTCCATGCCGACGTCGCCGCCATCGGCTTCACGGGCAGTGCCGCGACCGGTCGGCGGATTGCGGAGCGTGGCGCCGGCAAGCCGCTGCTTCTGGAACTGGGCGGCAACGGTCCGGTCATCGTGTTTGAGGATGCCGACATCGACGCTGCGGCCGCGGCCGCGGCGGGCGGCGCCTTCTTCAACGCCGGGCAGGTCTGCGCGGCGACGGGCCGTGTGCTTGCGCATGAATCCATCGTCGACAGCCTGTGCGCAAAGCTCGTCGCCCATGCGGCAAAACACGTGCCGGGAGACCCGTTCCATCAGGGAACGACGATGGGACCGCTCAACAACGCCAAGGTAGCGGCAAAGGTGAAAGAGCATGTCGACGACGCCGTCGCCGCCGGCGCCAAGGTCCTCCACGGAGGCAAGGCAAGGCCCGACCTCGGCAGCGCGCTGTTCTTCGAGCCGACGGTGATCCGCGACGTGACGCGCGAGATGAAGCTCAATCGGGAGGAGACGTTCGGGCCGGTCGTTCCCGTGATCGCCTTCAGGGACGAGGCGGATGCGCTCGACCTGGCGCTCGACACCGAATACGGCCTGTCGGTCGGCGTCTTCACTGCCGATGTCGCGCGCGGCCTGAAGATCGCGAAAGCCATTCCCGCCGGCATCGTCAACGTCAATGCCGGCAGCACCTGGTGGGAGATCCACCTGCCGTTCGGCGGCGGTTCCGGCACGAAGAGCGGCATCGGCCGTCTCGGCGGAATGCATACGATGGAAGCCATGACCGAGCTGAAGATGATCACCGTGACGATCGGTGCAGAGGCAGCATGACCCTTTCCGACCGCTTTCGCCTCGACGGGAAAAGGGCCCTGGTGACCGGCGGCAGCCGGGGCCTCGGGCGCGAGATGGCGTTGGCGCTGGCAGAGGCGGGAGCCGACATCGTCATCACCGGGCGCAGCGCCGACAGCCTGGACAGGACGGCAGCGCAGCTACGCGGCCACGGGCGGCAGGTCGCGACCATCGTCGGCGACATGGGAGTCCCAGAGGATTGCGAGCGTGTGTGCCGCGAGGCGCTCGCAACGGGGGCGATCGACATTCTCGTCAACAATGTCGGTGACCGGCAGGTGGCCGAGCAGGTCGAGGATGCGTCGATCGACACCTGGCGGCGGCTGATCGACCTCAATCTGACCAGCTGCGTCATCGCCACCAAGCTTGTCGGCGGCCCGATGCTGGAGCGGGGCTGGGGACGCATCATCAACATCAGCTCGATGTGTGCCCTGATCACGTTGCCCGGCATCGGCGGGCGCCACTACGAAGCCGGAAAGGCTGCCGTCCTGCAGTTCACGCGCGCCGTCGCGTCGGACTGGGCGGCGCGCGGCGTGACCGTCAACGCCATATGTCCCGGCCTGTTCATGACGGAGCCGAACCAGCGCTGGAGCCGGGACAAGCCCGACCTGATGCAGGCCTTCGTCGACGACATACCGGTCGGAAAGGCCGGCGAGCCAGAAGACCTCGGACCCCTGGCCGTCTACCTGGCCAGCGATGCCTCCCGCTACATGACCGGCGCGGCCCTGGTCATCGATGGCGGCTTTACCCTGCGATGAAATGCGACCCCGACCCGGAGACAGCCCGATGCCAGACTCCCGATCATCCCACACACTGAAAAGTCCGCTGCCGCCGTTGGCGCTGGCGGCGCTGTTCGCCGATTTCGTCGACGTGCTGATTCCGGGCGACGGGAAATGGCCGTCGGCGTCGGCTGTCGGCGTGCAGGGGCTGCTTTTGTCACGCGTCGTCGAGGAGTGGGGCGAGACGCAGCCGCATCTGATCGCGGACGCGCTGATCGCCTGCGGGGCGCCGTTTGCCGGCCACGATGCGGCCGGACGGAAGGCGATTGTCGAAAAGCTGGAAGCGACGCAGACCGAACTCTTTGCGCAACTGCGTTCGGCCGTGACGCTCGCCTATTATGAAAGCCCGGTCGTCGCCGAGGCCATTCGCGCGCTCGGGCGCCCCTATCTGCTCATGCCGCATCTGGTCGGCTATCCGAGCCGCCCCTTCGACGAGGCACAGGACAGGCCCAGGCATGGCCGCGGTCGCTATATTCCGACCGATGCCGTCGTGCCGGTCGATCCATCGGGCCTCGATCTCGACAACAACCGCACACAGAGCTGGGGGATCACGCGATGACCACGCAACGCACCTGCGACGTTCTCATCATCGGGGCCGGCGCGACCGGCTCGCTCGCAGCCGTCGTTCTCGCGCAGGCGGGCCTCGACGTGGTCTGCCTGGAACAGGGCTCATGGGTGGAGGCCAAGGACCATCCGCATCTGCATTCCGACTGGACATGGCAGCGCAAGACCAGCTGGAATCCCGACGTCGCCAAGCGGCGCCATGCGGACGACTATCCGGTCAAGTCGGACAGTTCGCAGATCCTGATGTGGAACGGTGTCGGCGGATCCACCAATGTCTACGGCGCCATCTGGCCGCGTTACCGCCCTTCGGATTTTCGCAAGGGTACCGAGCATGGGCTGCAGCCGGACTGGCCGATCTCCTACGAAGACGTGGCGCCCTACTATGAACTGGCGGACCGCATGGTCGGCGTCTCGGGCGTCAACGGCGATCCGGCCATGCCGCACCGCGATCCGCCTCCAACGCCGGCCCTGCCGCCGTCGAAGGTTTCGAAGCGACTGGCCGACGCCTTCGACCGGCTAGGCTGGCACTGGTGGCCGGTGGAGGCCGGCGTCATCTCGCGTGCCTATGATGGCCGTCCGGCCTGCAACGGCTGCGGCAGCTGCAATGGTTGTCCGCGCGGCTCGATGAGCAAGTATTCCATGTCGATCTGGCCGAAGGCGCTGGAGGCTGGCTGTGAACTGCGCATCAATGCACGGGTCCTGAAGATCGAGAAGGGCCTGGACGGGCGCGCCACCGGCGCCCTCTACACCGACCGCAACACCGGCCATACGCATTTCCAGAAGGCGCGCGTCGTCGTCGTGGCCGCCAACGGCGTCGGCACGCCCCGGCTGCTGCTCGCTTCCGACAATCTCGCCAACCAGTCCGACCAGGTCGGCCGCAACCTGCTCCACCACACGCTGGTGGCCGGCGAGATGTTCGTCGACCAGCCCGTCGACGGCCATACCGGTTACGTCGCCTCGCTGATCTCGCGCGAATTCGCCGAAACCGACATTTCGCGCGGCTTCGTCAACGGCTTCAACTTCAACTGCATCACCTCGACGCCGTCGGCCGGAGAGACGGCGGCGGGCTGGTTCACGGACTCGAAAGCGCCATGGGGCGAAGGCCATCATGGCTGGTTCGAGCGCCATTTCGGACATGGCATCGGCATTTTTGCCATCGGCGATGACCTGCCCAATCCAGAAAACCGCGTGACCCTGGATCCAACGCTGAAGGATTCCGACGGCATCCCCGCAGCGGTTACTCGCTATCAGCCGGGCGAAAACGACAAGCGGATGATGAACTACATGCTCGACCGCATCGAGGACGTGGCCAAGTCGATGGGTGCGTTCGAATACCATCTGCAGGACTATCGCGACGCCGATGGCGTGTACCGGACGCCGGCATGGCACATGATCGGCACTGCGCGCATGGGCGCGGACCCGGAAACGTCGGTGGTCAACAAGTGGCACCAGACATGGGACGTGCCGAACCTCTTCATCATGGACGGCAGCGTTCTCGCGACAGGCGGGGTGGTCAATCCCACGCCGACGATCTCGGCTCTTGCGTTGCGCGCGGCGACCTACATACGCGACAATTTCGCGACCCTGTCGCGCGCCACCCGATCGTCGCTGGCGGCCTGACCATGCAGCAGAGCCCGCCGGCCGAACCTGGCATGCACGAAACCGAGGTCGATACGCCGGCCCTGATCATCGACCTCGACGCGATGGAAGCGAACATGGACGCCATGGCGGCGTTCTGCAGGCAGGCCGGGGTCAGCCTGCGGCCGCACGCCAAGACGCACAAGTCGCCGGTGATCGCGAACTGGCAGATCGCGCGCGGTGCGGTGGGACAGTGCGTGCAGAAGGGCGGCGAAGCCGAAGCGCTGGCCTGGGGCGGGGTGCGCAACATCCTGGTCTCGAACGAGGTCGTTTCGCCGCGCAAGCTCGCCCGCATCGCGGCGCTTTCGGGCATGGCCGAGGTCGCGATCTGCGCCGACGATGCGGCGGTCGTCGATCTCATCGCGGCGGCGGCGGAAGCGGCGCGCACGCGTCTGCGCGTGCTGGTCGAGATCGACGTGATGAATGCGCGCTGCGGCGTGAGACCAGGGGCCGAGGCTGTCGCCCTGGCGCAGCGCATCGCGAAAAGCAGACACCTCGAGTTTGGCGGGCTGCAATCCTACGAGGGCACCGCCCAGCATCTGCGCAAGCCCGAGCAGCGGCGCGACGCGATCGCGGCCGCCGCCGCCAAGACGGGCGACACGGTCGAGGCCTTGCGCAAGGTCGGGCTGTCCTGCGCCATCGTCGGCGGGGCTGGTACCGGCACCTTCGCGCATGAGGCGGCGAGTGGCGTCTACAACGAACTGCAGACGGGCTCCTACATCTTCATGGACGGGGACTATTCCCGCAACGAGGATGGCCCGGATTTCGCGCAGTCCCTCTTCGTGCTGGCGACCGTGATGAGCGCCGCGCGCAGCGGCAGGGCGGTGCTCGACTGCGGGCACAAGGGCGTGGCCGTCGACTGCGGCCTTCCCGAAGTGTTCGGACGCCCGGACATCACGTGTCTCGGCGCTTCGGACGAACACTGCACGCTGAGGCTCGATGGTTCCGGAGCGGAAGTGACGGTGGGCGAGATGTTGCGGCTCGTGCCGGGCCACTGCGATCCGACCGTGGATCGCCATGACTGGTATGTCGGCATGCGCGGACAGCGCGTCGAATGTGTGTTCCCGATCGCCGGCCGAGGAATGATGCAGTGACGGTGGAAGGCAGCGGCGCGATCGAAGCACTGCGCTGTCTGGCCTGCGGAACCGGGCACCCGGTCGCGCTGCTCTATCGCTGCCCGGCCTGCCGCGGCATCCTTCAGGTGGAGCGATCCGTTCCCGCGTCCGGCATGTGGCGGCGCAGCGATTTCGTGGCCGACGACGTGACGCTCGGCGAAGGCGACACGCCGCTGCGCGAGGTGCCGGCCTCGCTGGTGTCGGCCGAATTCGGCGGGCGCCTTTACGTCAAGGACGAGACGCGCAATCCCTCGGGCTCCTTCAAGGACCGTCTTGTCGCTGCAGCCATGACCCAGGCGCGCCGGCTGGGCGCCGAACGCGTCGTCAGCGCGTCGAGCGGCAATGCGGGCGCGGCAGCCGCCTGCTATGCCGCGAATGCCGGCATCCCCGCGTTGATCTGCTGTCCCGAGTCGACGCCGCACGGCAAGCTCGCCCAGATCAAGGCCTATGGTGCGCAACTGGAACTCGTGCCGGGCCATTACGGCAACTCTTTCGCCCGCGCCATGGAGCTCACGAGGCAAGGCTACGCCAACCTCACCACGACTTACCTCAACCCGTTCGGCGTCGATGCCCTGCGGCTGTTCGGCCAGGAGATCGTCATGGCGCTCGGCAAGGGCACGGCGAACTGGGTCGCCATTCCGACGAGTTCCGGGCCTCTGGTGCAAGGCGTCTACCAGGGTTTTGCCGACCACGGCGCAAAGGTGCGGATACTGGCCGCCCAGGCAGAAGGCTGCGCACCGATTGCCAGCGCCTTTGCGGCGAATGCCGCTGCGGTGCACCCGTGGAACAACCCCCACACCGTCGCATCCGGCATCTCGGACCCGCTCATCGAGCATGCCGACGAGGGCACCCATACGCTGACGCTGGTGCGCAGGAGCAAAGGCCAGGCGCTGGCCAGTCCAGACGAGGAGATCCTTGCGGCGATGGCCGATCTGGCACGCCGCGCGGGGATCTTCTGCGAGCCGACCGCCGCCGCCTCGCTCGCGTCCGTGCGACGGCTTTTCCTGGCAGGGGCACTCGACCCGTCGGCCACCGTGGTGTGCGCGGTCACCGGCCACGGCTTCAAGGATTTTTCGGCGTGGTCGTCGCTGACGCTGAAGTAGATTGTTTTTGTAGTGGTGATCACGGCAATCAGGGTGCACGCGCGCCTGCTCTTGACGGAAGGGGACGCGAAACCCGAGCCCCTTTCGAACCTCTTCATCGCGAACCACGCCGTCGGGGCTGTCACTCTCCTGCATGTGCTGGTACCTGCCGCCTCTGCGGGGCAGGGCCGTGCCATGTCACCTCGACGTTGACGTCCATCGCCGGGCGTGCGCTTGCTCGGCATGGCCGGGCGCGAGGGCCGGGCGGGAGATGGACGCTATGACGCCACAGGCAGGCTGGATCGACCGGTTCGAGGGGCTGAAGCGGCTTCCGCCGGAGCTGCAGGCGGATCTCGTGCGCGGCAGCCGCGTCGTCTCGGTTCCCGCCGGCACGCTGGTCTTCGAGCCTGGCCAGTCGGCCGACAATCTGCTGCTGCTTCTCGACGGCACGGTGCGCGTACAGCAGAAATCGGCGACGGGCCGCGAGGTCTTTCTCTACCGCGTCCATGCTGGCGAGAGCTGCGTCCTGACGACGGCCTGCATGCTCGCCTACGAGCACTATGCGGCGGAAGGGACGGCGGAAACCGACGTGACGGCGGTCGCCATCCCGCGCGCGACCTTCGACGATCTGGCCGGCCGATCGTCGCTGTTTCGGCAGTTCATCTTCCAGGCCTATTCACGCCGGATCACCGATCTGTTCACGCTGATCGACGACATCGTCTTCCAGAAGATGGACGTGCGGCTGGCCGCGAGGCTCTTGGAACTCGCGGGCGATGGCGACATCGTGCATGCCACGCACCAGTTCCTGGCGACCGAACTCGGCACGGCGCGCGAGGTGATCTCGCGCACGCTCTCCGAATTCCAGCGCAGGAGCTGGATCGAGCAAGCGCGGGGCGAGATCCACCTGATCGGCAAGGCCGGGCTCGGCCGTCTGGCGCGCGCCGCCGGAGAACGGTGACGGAATCATCGGAGAACGGTGACGAAGTCACCAAGGAGTCTGCCCAGACCGTGCGAAGATGCCTCCATCGTCAATCACAGGAGGATGTCATGCGCACCAACATGGGAACGATCGACCGGGGAGTGAGGCTCGTCGTGGCCGCGGCGCTCCTCTATGCCGCCTTCGGCACTGCTTTTGCCGCGACAGGCTTGCTGCATTGGGCCGCGATCGCCGTCGCGATCGTCTTCACCCTGACCGCGCTGGTCGGCACCTGCCCGCTCTACAGCATACTGGGCATCCGCACCTGCCGCGTCGCCTGACCGGAGACCAGCCATGGCCTTCCAGACCCAGATGGACGTCCGACCGGAGGTGACAGCCTTCTTCGACCCGGCGACCAACACGATCTCCTACGTCGTGAAGGATCCGGCGTCCGCTGCCTGCGCCGTGGTCGATTCCGTCATGGACATCGACTACGCGGCGGGGCGGATCTCGCATGACCATGCCGACGAGATCATCGCCTTCGTCGAGACGAAGGGGCTCACGGTCGAGTGGCTGATCGAGACGCATGTCCACGCCGATCACCTGTCCGCCGCGCCCTACATCCAGCAGAGACTTGGCGGCAGGCTCGGCATCGGCCGCAACATCACGGTCGTTCAGGACACCTTTGGCAAGGTGTTCAACGAAGGCACGGAATTCAAGCGCGACGGGTCGCAGTTCGACCGGCTTTTCGACGACGGCGACATCTATCACGTCGGCCAGATGCAGTGTCTTGCCATCCATACGCCTGGCCATACGCCGGCCTGCATGACGCATGTCATGGGCGACGCCGCCTTCGTCGGCGACACGCTGTTCATGCCGGACGGCGGATCGGCGCGGGCCGACTTCCCCGGCGGCGACGCCGGCGTGCTCTATGATTCGATCCAGAAGGTCCTGTCGCTGCCCGACGGGATGCGGCTCTTCATGTGCCACGACTACGGCCCGAACGGCCGCGAGATACGCTGGGAGACGAGCGTCGCCGAGGAGAAGGCGCACAACATCCATGTCGGCGGCGGCAGGTCGAAGGCAGACTTCGTCAAGTTCCGCACCGAGCGCGACGCGACGCTGGCGATGCCGAAGCTGATCATCCCTTCGCTCCAGGTGAACATGCGCGCGGGCGAATTGCCGCCGCCCGACGAGATCGGCCGGCGCTATCTCAAGGTTCCCGTCAACACGCTCTGAATGACAAACGCCTCGCAGCCGCGGCGGCCGACCCAAGCCATTCCCGACACAAGGACGCATCATGCAACGCACACGACTGACCGACACGCTCTCGATCGGCCCGCAGATCCAGCCGGCCGACGTCTCGACCCTCAAGCAGGCCGGATTTCGCGCCATCGTCTGCAACCGGCCGGATGGCGAGGGCGCTGGCCAGCCGGGCCAAAAGGACATGGCGCAGGCCGCGCAGGCCGCGGGCCTGGAGTTCCGCTACCTGCCGGTCACGCCGGGCAACGTCACGAGCGAGATCGTGGCTGCCTTCGGCAAGGCGATCGACGAATTGCCGGGACCGGTCTTTGCCTATTGCCGCTCCGGCGCGCGCTCCTCGACCCTGTGGTCGCTCGCAGCCGACCGCCGACCGTGAAATAGGCGCCATGCCAGGTCGGCGATTGCGCAGGCCCTGTCGCGAATGGCCGCTCGGGCATCGCGCCAGGGCAAGCATCACCGTCCGATGAAGAAGGCCCGAATGCCCCCACTTGCCCGCTATCTGCAGATCCTGACGTGGGGCCGGACCTATTCGCGCCATGCGCTTTCCAACGACCTCCTGGCGGCGGTCATCGTCACGATCATGCTGATCCCGCAGTCGCTGGCCTATGCGCTGCTGGCCGGGCTGCCGCCCGAGGCTGGCATCTATGCCTCGATCGCGCCGATCCTGCTCTACGCGATCTTCGGCACCAGCCGTGCGCTCGCGGTCGGTCCCGTCGCCGTCGTCTCGCTGATGACGGCAGCCGCAGTCGGCCAGGTCGCCGAGCAGGGCACTGCCGGCTATGCCGTCGCGGCGCTGACGCTCGCCTTCCTGTCCGGCGCGCTGCTTGTCGTCATGGGCGTCCTGCGGCTCGGCTTCCTCGGCAATTTCCTCAGCCATCCCGTCATCGCCGGCTTCATCACCGCCAGCGGCATCCTGATCGCAGCAAGCCAGGTGAAGCATGTGCTGGGCATTGCGGGCGGCGGCCATACGCTGGTCGAGATCGTCCGCTCGCTGGCCGAGAACCTGAGCGCGACGAACTGGATCACGCTCGCCATCGGCCTTTCGGCCACAGCCTTCCTGTTCTGGGTGCGCAAGGGGCTCAAGCCGCTGCTGCGGCGGCTCGGCCTGCCGGCGCGGGCCGCCGATATCGTCACCAAGGCGGGGCCGGTCTTCGCCGTCCTCTCCACCACGCTCCTGGTCTGGGGGCTCGACCTGGCGGGGCGCGGGGTGACGATCGTGGGCGCCGTGCCGCAGAGCCTGCCGCCGTTGACGCTGCCCGGCTTCGCGCCGGACCTGATTGCGCAACTGGCGGTGCCTGCGATGCTGATCTCGATCATCGGCTTCGTCGAATCAATCTCGGTCGCCCAGACTCTTGCCGCCAAGAAGCGCCAGCGCATCGACCCCGACCAGGAACTCATCGGCCTGGGCGCCGCCAATCTCGGCGCGGCGTTCACGGGCGGCTATCCGGTCACCGGCGGTTTCGCGCGCTCGGTGGTCAATTTCGATGCCGGCGCCGAGACGCCGGCCGCAGGCGCGTTTACGGCGGCCGGGCTTGCGATCGCCGCGGTCGCGCTGACGCCGCTCATCTACTTCCTGCCGCAGGCGACGCTTGCCGCAACGATCATCGTGGCGGTGCTCAGCCTTGTCGACTTCTCGATCCTGGCGCGGACCTGGGCCTATTCGCGCGCCGATTTCGTCGCCGTCGCGGCGACGATCGCGGTGACGCTCGGTCTCGGCGTCGAAGCAGGCGTGTCGACCGGCGTGGCGCTCTCGATCGGCCTGCACCTGTTCAAGACGTCGCGCCCCCATGTCGCCGAGGTCGGGCTGGTGCCCGACACCCAGCATTTCCGCAACATCGACCGGCACACGGTCGAGACAAGCGAGACGGTTCTGACGCTGCGTGTCGACGAGAGCCTCTATTTCGTCAACGCCCGATTCCTGCAGGACCTGATCCAGGACCGCGTCGCGCGAAGCCCATCGCTGCGCCACGTCGTGCTGATGTGCTCGGCCGTCAACGAGATCGACTTCTCGGCGCTGGAAAGCCTCGAAGCGGTCAACCACCATCTGCGCGACATCGGCGTGACGCTGCACCTGTCGGAGGTCAAGGGCCCGGTCATGGACCGGCTCAAGTCCACCCATTTCCTCGCCGACCTGACCGGCAAGGTGTTCCTGTCGCAATACGACGCCTGGGCCGAACTGGCACGCATCGATCCATCGCGACCGAACGATCCACCGGGCGCTGCCCGAGGACCGCTTCCGGCTTGACGGGTCGCGAATCGGTACCAGACGGAGAGGTTAGGCCGCTGTCCAGACCGTCGTGACAAGGCCCAGGGAGCAAGACCCGGCGATGTAGCCGGTTTCGCCTTCAGGATCGTTGCGCCCGCCGACCAGGCTCGGCGAAGCTCAGCCCTTCAGACGGCCCGGTTCGGCTTGATCGATGTCAACGCCGGCAGGCCCATGGCGCCGTACATCTCGCAGATGCAGTGGCGCGAGGCGGCATGACGTCGAAACTGGAATGGCCAAGCCAAGATCAGTCCGAATTCGCGGCCCAGGCGACGCGTCTCCTGAAGCGATGCGCCAATCCGGACAGGTTCCGGATCCTGATCGCCCTGCGCGACAAGGACCATACGGTCGCCGAACTGGGGCATAGCCTCGACATCCGGCAGCCGGCCCTCTCGCAAAGCCTGGGGGAACTGCGCCGCACGGGATTGGTCGCGGCCCGGAAGGTGTCCCGGCATGTCGTCTACAGTCTCGCGGATGCGCGCGTGATCGGCCTGATCGATGCCTTGACGATGATCTTCAGCACCATTCCGATGCCGCGACCCGTGCAACCTGCGATATCGGATCCCGCCTGGAGCCTGTCGCCACACGTGGCCTGAGCGTGACCTGCCGAAGTTGACGATGCAGCCGGGCACCGCGGGCGGTGCCCGCCGCTTCTCAGGCTCGCGCGCTGCGCTGACCCTGTTCGCCGAGAAGGCGGGCGGCCCACATGCCGGCCAGCATGGCGGGCACGAAGACGAGCGTGCCGGGCGCGGCGAGGCCGAGCGCCGTCAGCGCAGGGCCTGGACAGAAGCCGCCGAGGCCCCAGCCAATGCCGAAGATCGCCGGGCCGGCGAGGATGCGGCCGTCGATGTCCGAGCGGGTAGGCAGGTGGAACCTTTTGGCGGCGACAGGCTTCGGCTGCTTCAGCACGATCCGGTAGCCGACGAAGGCGACGACGACCGCGCCGCCCATGACGAATGCGAGCGACGGATCCCAGCTGCCGAAGAGATCCAGGAAGTTGAGGACCTTGGCGGGGTCGGACATGCCGGAGACGACGAGGCCGACACCGAAGACGAGGCCGAGCGCGAGATTGACGAGAAACGACATGCTTCAGGCTCCGACGAGGTGGCGGGTGACGTAGACGGTGGCGAAGGCGGTCGCCATGAAAACGGCGGTCGCCACCATCGAGCGGGTCGATAGCCGCGACAGGCCGCAGACGCCGTGGCCCGAGGTGCAGCCATTGCCCCAGACCGCGCCGAAGCCGGCGATCAGGCCGGCAGCGGCCATCAGCGGCAGATTGGCGGAAACGGTCTGGAGAACGGGCGCGCCCGTCACCGCCATCATCAGGAGCGGCGCGGCAACGAGGCCGATGACGAAGCCGAAGCGCGAGAGAAACCGGCTGTCGGCATAGGGTGGCAGAAGGCGGCCGGCGATGTCGCTGATGCCGGCGATGCGGCCTTCCCATGCCATCAGCAGGACGGAGGCAAGGCCAATCAGCGCGCCGCCGAGAAGCGACGCCAGAGGTGTGAATTCGGTCATTGTTCGGTTCCGGATGTGTGTGGAGATGGGCCTGCCGGCTGGCAGAAGAGGCGATGCATGACCGAGACGAATTCGGTCACGCGGGCATCGGCGAGGTGGTAGAAGACCGACTTCGCCTGCTTGCGCCCGGCGATGAGGCCGGCCTCGCGCAGTTCGCCGATCTGTTGCGACAGGCCTGGCTGGCGGATGCCGAGCGTATCTTCGAGGTCGCGCACGGAGCGCTCGCCGTCGACCAGCGCGCAGACGATCATCAGCCGGTTCGGGTGCGCGACCTTCTTGAGGAATTCGGCGGCCGCGGCCGCATTGTCCAGCATGGCCGCGACGTCAGGGGTCGGGTCGATCCGCATCGCGTCAGTCCCACGCCGCGCTGTCGAGCGCGTCGAGCGGGAAACGCAGATAGCGCCGACCGTTGGCCTCGGGCTCCGGCAGGCGGCCGCCATTGATGTTGACCTGAAGCGCATGGAGGATGAGCTTGGGCATGGCAAGCGTCCTGTCGCGCGCCTCGCGCAGGGCAACGAACTCGGCTTGCGTGCGGCATGCCGAGATATGGGTGTTGGCGGCCTTCTGCTCGGCGACAGTCGACTCCCAGCGCGGCTCGCGCCCATCCGGCTGATAGTCGTGCCCCGTGAAGACGCGGGTTTCGCCCGGAAGGGCCAGGATATCCTGGATGGTCTTCCAGAGACGGCTCGCGCTGCCGCCGGGAAAGTCGGCCCGCGCGGTGCCACTGTCGGGCATGAACAGCGTGTCATGCACGAACGCCGCATCGCCGACGACATAGGTGACCGACGCCAGCGTGTGCCCGGGCGAGAACATCGCCCTGGCCGGGATCGACCCGACCGAAAAGCTCTCGCCATCGGCAAGAAGCCTGTCCCATTGCGAGCCGTCGGCGGGCAGCCCAGGCCAGTTGTAGATGTCCTTCCAGAGCCTCTGGACCTCGACTACCTTCTCGCCGATCGCCGTCGGCGCGCCGGTTTTCGCCTTGAGATAGCGTGCTGCCGAAAAATGGTCGGCATGCGGGTGGGTGTCGAGGATCCATTCGACGCTCAGGCCATTGTCGTTGACATAGCCGAGGATCGCGTCTGCGTTGCGTGTCGCGGTGGCGCCCGACTTCTCGTCGAAATCCAGCACGGGATCGACGATAGCGCAGCGTCCGGTTGCCGGATCGCTCACGACATACTGGATCGAGAATGTACGCTTGTCGAAGAAGCCCTTCACGCGTGGTGCTGCGATGCTCGCCATTGTACGTCCATCGATTTCCGCCTGACCAATGTCGCCGGATGCGGTCAAATGCGTCGGCTCGACGGCCGACGCTTCGATGCATGTAGAACGGTATCGTTTTTTTGCAATCGTTTTCTTGAAACTATTCGAGCGGCGGCGCGGCTGCTCGCGCGGGCTGCAGGTCGACGCCCGATCCATCCGGGAGCATGATGTCGAGCACGACGGCCTCGTAGTCGCTGGCCCGCAGCGCGGCGTCGGCATCGGCGCAGGTCGAGACCGCATCCGGACTGAAGCCAGCGAGCCTCAGCCCGACGGTCAGCCCGTCACGCAGGGTGGGATCGTCCTCGACGATGAGAATGCGCATGCGGTTCGTGCAACTCCCTGGGTGGCGGTTCCTTCTCGGGCTCCTCGCTTAAGGCTGCCTTAAGCTGGCCCGCCGAGACGGCGCTCCATCGCAGGACAAGAAGGCCCCATCAAGATGCGGTCGAGTTCTCCTCAAGGACACGGTCTGTCGGCCGCTGCCGCCGCGCTAGGCCGTCCCGTGTCGGGCCTTGGCGGCGCGTTCGCGCGCCAGGTCGATGAAGGCCCGGTGAGCGGCCGAAGGATTGCGCCGTCCCGGATAGTAGAGGCAGAGTTCCTGCGGCGGAGGCATCCATGCGTCGAGGACGCGGATGAGCCGTCCCGCTTCGATGTCGTCGCGGACGTCGCTCTCCATGAAATACCCGAGCGCCACGCCCTCGAGCGCTGCGGCGCGCGAAAGGGTTGCCTCGTCCAGCGTGATCGGACCGCTCACCTCGATCAGCAGGGGTTCGCCGTCCTTCTCGAACCGCCAGCGGTAGAGAGCGCCGTTCGGCAGCCGAACTCGGATGCAGTCCTGCCGGAGCAGGTCGGTCGGCGTCGAAGGCATCCCATTGCGCTCGAAATAGGCCGGCGAGCCCACGACGACATGGCGCTGCGGCCGACCGAAGGGGACGGCGATCATGTCGCTGGGCACCAGGTCGGCGCGACGCACGCCAAAATCAAAGCCCTCGGCGACAATGTCGAGAAGCCGTCCTTCCGTGACCAGGTCGATGTGAACCTGCGGATAGCGCCTGAGCGACTCCAGGATCAGCGGCGACAGGATCTCGCGCGCCGCGCTGACAAAGGCGTTGATGCGCAGCCTTCCCGAAGGGATGTCCTGCTTCGAGCGTGCCGCATCCATGGCACCATGGATGTCCTGGAGGGCAGGCCCGACGCTCTCGACGAACAGGCGCCCGGCATCGGAGAGCGATACGCTGCGCGTCGTGCGATTGAACAGGCGGACGCCGAGATGCGCCTCCAGCCTGGCGATGGCGTTGCTCAATGCGGTCGTCGACATGCCCAGATCAAGGGCGGCCGCGCGAAACGAGCCCTTGCGCGAAACCGCCATGACGGCATCCAGATCACGAAGTCCCGGCTGGTCCATTATCCCGATTTCCGCAATGCGACATCCTCTTTTATCCCAATTATCAGCATACACAAAGATGGCTATCTCACGGTGGCCAGCAGCGAGAAGGAGAGCGACCATGCACTTGCCACAGACGATCAGCACCTATTTCGAAGCAGACAGAAGAAACGACTGCGCGGCAGTCCTGGCCTGTTTCGCGCCAGACGCCACCCTGCGTGACGAGGGCCGTTCGCACTCCGGGCATGATGCCATCGCGCATTGGTGGGAGCACTCCAAGGCCAGCTATCGGCATGTGGCCGAACCGCTCGAGGCAACGACCCAAGAGAATGTCACCAGGGTCCGGGCGCGGGTCACCGGCGCGTTTCCGGGCAGCCCTGCCGTGCTCGCCTATGCATTCACCCTTGAGGGGGAAACAATCTCGGCGCTGGAGATCGGGGCATGAGCGGCTTTCTTGATCTTTCAGGCAAGCGCGCGCTGATCACGTCCGGTACGAGGGGAGCCGGCGCTGCCACGGTCGACCTGTTTCGCAGCCTGGGCGCGCGCGTGCTGACGACGGCACGCTCGGCCACCGAACATGTCGCGGCCGAGGCATTCGTCGCCGCCGACCTCACCACCAGAGAAGGCTGTTCGACGGTGGCAGAGGCCGTCCGTCGACAGATGGACGGGGTTGACGTCATCGTGCACATGCTCGGCGGATCGTCCGCTCCGGGCGGAGGCTTTTCGGCGCTGAGCGACAGCCATTGGCAGAAGGAACTGGACCTGAACCTGTTTGCGGCGGTGCGGCTGGACCGCGAGCTCGTCCCGGGCATGGTCGCGCAGGCAAGCGGCGTGGTGATCCACGTGACGTCGATCCAGAGGCTGCTTCCGCTGCCTGATGCCACGACAGCCTATGCCGCGGCAAAGGCGGCGCTATCGACCTACAGCAAGGCCCTGTCGAAGGAGGTTTCGCCGAAGGGGGTGCGGGTCGTGCGCGTCTCGCCAGGCTGGATCGAGACCGAGGCGTCCGTCGACCTTGCACAACGGCTTGGCGTGGCTGCCGGCACCGACGTTGAGGGCGGCAAGAAGATCATCATGGAGGCTCTCGGCGGGATACCGATCGGTCGCCCTTCAGCGCCCGCCGAAATCGCCAATCTGGTTGCCTTTCTCGCCTCTGACCGCGCCGCGACGATCACAGGCACAGAATATGTGATCGACGGCGGAACGATACCGACGGTCTAGGGGAGGTCGGGGTGGTGATGCGCAGGCTGGCAAGGTCAGGCCGTCGAACTCCAGCTACCCGTATGCGCGTAGATGGCGTTGCGGAGTTCCCGGACGTCGCGGGTGATCTCGTTCAGATGCGTGGGGCTTTGCCCGGAGGCGGAGAGCAGGGCATCGGCAAGGCAGCCGGCTCGGGATTTGAGCTCACGACCCTGCTCGGTCAGTGCCACCACCACCTGCCTTTCGTTCGCCGGATTTCGTGTCCGGCGCACCAGCCCGGCGACTTCGAGGCGTTTCAGCAGGGGCGTCAGGGTGCTCGATTCAAGCGCCAGCCTGTCGGCGATGCCACCAACGGTCTGGCTGTCCTCGCGCCACAGCACGTTGAGCACGAGGTACTGCGGATAGGTCAGCCCCAGTTCGTCGAGCAGCGGCTTGTAGACCCGCTGGATGGCCATGCCGGCGGAATAGATCGCGTAGCAGAGCTGCTCGTCCAGCGGCAGCGGCGGATTTGTCTTCGGCATGATTGGCCTCCTTTGCGACCCTTGTAGCGCAACCGATCGCAAAAAAGAATATCGCGATAAAAATTATGCTGGACAGATGAATCCACAGTCGATAGTAGAAGCATATCGCGATAAATGATATCGCGATTAACCCGAAGGAGATGACGATGATCACCAAGACGACACGCCTGGCGGCCACGGCCGCTGCCCTGGGGTTTGCGGCCGCCACAGCCGCTCATTCCGCCGAAAAGATCGCCGACGACCAGACTGTCCGCAACGTCGTGCTGGTGCATGGCGCCTTCGCCGACGGTTCGGGCTGGCGCGGCGTCCATGACAGGCTCACCGCACGCGGCTACCGCGTGTCGATCGTCCAGAACCCGCTCACCTCGCTTGCGGACGATGTCGCGGCGACCAATCGCATCCTCGACCGGCAGACCGGCCCGACCATCCTCGTCGGGCATTCCTGGGGCGGCACGGTGATCACCGAGGCAGGCATCCACGCGAACGTCGCCGGGCTCGTCTATGTGTCGGCCCTGTCGCCCGATGCAGGAGAGACGACGGCGCAGCAGTACGAGGGTTACGTGACCCCGCCGGAGTTCCTCCTGGAGACGACGCCGGACGGATACGGCTTCGTGACGCCCGATATGTTCAAGGTCGGCTTTGCCAACGACACGAGCGATGCGGATGCCGCTTTCATGCGGGACTCCCAGGTGCCGATCGCCATGTCGTCCTTCGGCACGAAGCTGGAGAATGCCGCCTGGCGGACCAGGCCGAGCTGGGCGGTGATCGCCACGGACGACAAGGCCTTCGACCAGCGGATGCTACAGGGCATGGCCAAGCGCATCGGTGCGACGGTCACGGAGGTTGCGGCAAGCCATGCGGTCTTCATGACCCAGCCGCAGGTCGTCGCCGACGTGATCGACGAGGCTGCAGTGCAGCTTTCCGCCGGGACGCGGTAGTCAGGCCGCCAACGGATGGCCGCCGGTACCCGTTCATGCGAAGCGCGTGAAGGCCGGGAGCGCGTTCGTCAATGACGAAGACGCTCCCGGCCCGTTCCGATATGCTCCACCAAGTGCCTTTGGAACTTAGATTCCAGCGCGGAAGAGACAAGAAACGAGAGCGCGGCTCGGGTGATCCCGAGCCGCGCTCCGGTTCAGGCGGCCTTCTTTGCCTTGGCCCGGGCGTTGGCGGAGGCATCGGCCAGACTGGTCAGATCGCTGTCCGTCGCGGTCTCCTCCTGCAGCGTTGCGTCCAGCAGCGCAGCGGCGTCCTTCATGCCGAGTTCGGTCGCCCACCGCTTCAGCGTGCCGTAGCGGGTCATCTCGTAATGCTCGACGGCCTGAGCGGCGGAGATGAGACCGGCGTCGAGGGCCACGGTTCCCTTGTACTCGTCCATGATTTCCTCGCCTTCGGCGATGATGCCTTCGATCGCATCGCAGGTCTTGCCCTGGGCACGCTTGCCGATGAGCTCGAAAACCTGCTGCAGACGCTCGATCTGCCCCTCGGTCTCCTGCTTGTGCTTTTCGAACGCGGCCTTCAGCTCTTCGGACTGCGCCGCCCGCTGCATCTTGGGCAATGCCTTCAGGATCTTGCGCTCGGCGTAATAGATGTCCTTCAGCGTGTCGTGGAAGAGGGTGTCCAGTGTCTTTTCGGTAGCCATGTCAGTGTTCTCCGGTGCATGAATCAGTGAAGAGCCAAGAGAACTCTGACCGGGCAGCCTCGTTCCTATAAGATTTGATACAGTGGCGCTTATGGGCGGCTCCGCGCGCCACGCCGGACATGTGTCCGGCAGCTATGCCAAGGGCATCGGCGTCCTGCGCTCGGCCCTAGAAATTCACCCGGTCGCCGCCCTTCAGCGACAGCATGGCGCGGGCTTCCTCGGGCGTTGCGATCTCCATGCCGAGCTCCTCCAGGATGCGCCGGATCTTGGACACTTGCTCGGCATTGGACGTCGCGAGCTTGCCGCGTCCGATATAGAGCGAATCCTCCAGCCCGACGCGGACATTGCCGCCCATCAGGGCCGCAAGCGTCAGGAACGCCATCTGCGTCTTGCCGATGCCGAAAGCCGAGAGCTTGTAGTCGGAACCGAACAGGCGGTCGGCGGTCTGCTTGAAGAACATCAGGTTTTCGAGATCCGCACCGATGCCACCGGAAATGCCGAAAATGCCCTGGATGAAGTAGGGCGGCTTGACCAGGCCACGGTCGACGAACTGCTTGAGATTGTAGAGATGGCCGATGTCGTAGCACTCGAACTCGAAGCGCGTGCCGTAGGCCTGGCCGACCTCGACCATCACCCGCTCGATCATGTCGAACGTGTTGGGGTAGATCGATTTCCACGAACTCTCCAGATAGGCCTTCTCCCAGTCGTGCTTCCAGGCCTGCTGCTTGCCGGCAAGCTGGGCGACCGAAAAGTTCATCGAGCCCATGTTGAGGCTGGTCACCTCCGGGTGCGCGCGGTGGGCCGGCGCAAGCCGCTCGTCGAGCGTCATGCCGAGGCCGCCGCCGGTGGTGAGGTTCAGGACGGCGTTGGTCGACTGCTTGATGCGCGGCAGGAACTGCATGAACAGGTCCGGGTCCTGCTTCGGCTTGCCCGTCTCGGGGTCGCGCGCATGAAGATGGATGATCGCCGCGCCGGCCTCGGCCGCCTCGATTGCCGAGGCAGCGATCTCGTCGGGCGTGATCGGCAGATAGGGCGACATGGTCGGCGTATGGATACCGCCCGTGATCGCGCAGGTGATGATGACCTTGTTGCTCATGCTGTTTCCTGCCCCGGTTTTTCGTTGACGGTGTTCTTGAGCGCCATCAGCCGCATCAAGGCGCGGTCGCGCCAGAGCATGCGGTCGGCGACGGCATCGGATGGCGTGGCCGCCCTGCGGACGTCCTCGATCTTCTGCAGCGCGACCGGGTCCCACGGATCGGCGACATGCAGGTCGCGGCCCATCGCCTCATAAAGCGCGCCGTAGCGGGTGGCGTAGTCGAGGAAGCCCGACGGCGCATTCATGTCCATGGTCTCGAAGGGTCCCATGAAGGCCCAGCGCAGGCCGAGGCTGTGCTTCATGATGGCGTCGAGGCCGGCGGGATCGACCACGCCCTTCGCGACGAGAGAGATCGCCTCGTTGACGACCGCTGTCTGCAGGCGGTTCATGACAAAGCCTTCGATCTCGTGATGCACGACGACGGGTACCTGCCCGATGGAGGCAAGCAGCGCGCAGGTCCGCTCGACCGTCTCGGCATCATGCCATGGCGACGGCGCAACCTCGACCGCCGGCATGAGATGCGGCGGATTGGCCGGATGCGCCACGATGCAGCGGGCGCGGCCTGGCACGTCGGACAGGAAGCGGCTGCCGGCAAAGGTGCTGGTCGAACTGCCGAGGATGGTTTCGTCGCAGCAGGCCAGCTCGTCCATAGCCAGAAACAGGTCGCGCTTCAGGTCGACGCGTTCTGGAATGCTCTCCTGACCGTAATCGGCGCCGTCCAGCGCCTCGCGAAGGTCCTGCGCCAGGCGCACCGACTTCTTGGCGCCGCGTGCATCGTCGACCAGCCCGAGGGCGGCGAGATCATCGATGGCGCGCTCGATGGCCGGAACCGCGGCTTGCGCCGCACCCGGCGTCGCGTCCCACAGAGCGACATCCCATCCGCCACGCGCGAAAGCTGCCGCCCAGCCGCGTCCGATCAGCCCGGTGCCGATGATTGCGACCTTGCCGCGCATCTATTCCTCCCACTCTATGTTGCCGTCGACGCCGATCAGCTGCCCTGAAATGCGCTGGCCGCCCGGCGAGGCGAGAAACTGGATCATGGCGGCGATGTCGTCGGGCTCGACCATGCAGCGCATCGAGATGTAGCGCAGCAGGGAGCGCTCGTAGTCGGCCGCGGGAACGCCGAGCGCCTCGGCCTTGGCGGCAACGACGCGCTCGATGCGCGCGCCGCGGATGGCGCCGGGCAGGATCGCATTGACGCGGATGCCGAAGGGGCCGAGTTCGCGGGCCAGGTTTTTCGTCATGCTGAGCACGGCTGCCTTGGAGACGACATAGGGCAGGCGAAGCGGCAGGCCGACGGTGGCGCTGCCCGACGAGATGTTGACGATGAGGCCGCTGCCCTGCGCCTTCATCGACGGGATGGCGGCGCGGGCAAACAGGAAATGGCTGGTGAGGTTGACGCGCAGCGTCTCGTTCCAGGCGTCGAGCGTCACGTCCTCGGCGGCGGCCGTCGGTCCGGCGATGCCGACATTGTTGACCAGAACGTCGATGCCGCCGAGACGCGCCATCATGGTGTCGAAGATGCCCGCGACAGCGCGCTCGTCGCCGGCATCGGCCGCGATGCCCTTCAGGCCGGGGCACTCTGCCTCGAGCGCGGAAAGGCCGGCGCCATCGATGTCGCAGGCCACGACCCGCGCGCCCTCGGCATGGAAGCGCGACGCGATCACGCGTCCTGCGCCGCCTCCGGCCGCGGTGACCAATACCCTTTGCGCAGTGGACGGTGTGGCCAAGCCCGAGCCCCCGGGATCCGGCGGCATGCCGGCCTGTGTTCTGATATAGCAATAATAACCCCCATGGCGGCGGGCCTGTCAATCTGATATCGCAGAAATTAACTGGAGAGAGGGGGACGCCGCCCTGACAGATGACGAGGCACCGCGCAAGCCCCGCCGCGGCCGGGTGCAACACGCGGCTCCCGCGCTGACGCCGATCGACGCCGCCCTGGCTGAGCCGGTCGAGCGGCAGGTCTATCGCAGCATCCGCCTCGGGCTCATGAGCGGGCTGATCGCGCCGGGCGCGACCCTGACCAGCCGGTCGCTGGCGGCACAGCTCAAGGTCAGCGCGCAGCCGGTGCGCGACGCGCTGAAGCGGCTGGAGGCCGACGGGGTGCTGGACGGTCGGCCGCAGAGCGGCTTTTTCCTGCGCGACCCAACCGCAAGCGAGTATCGCGAGCTGACCGAGATCCGGCAACGGCTGGAAGGGCTTGCAGGATGCCTGGCGGCGGCCATGATCGCGCCTGCCAGCATCGACACCCTGCGGCGCATCAACGATGGCATGGGCCGGATCGAGCGCCCGCATCTCTATCTCGCCGAAAACTACCGCTTTCACTTCGCCATCTATTCGCAGGCCGGACGCCCGGCGCTGCTCGCGATGATTGAGACATTGTGGACGCGCATCGGGCCGTCCCTGCATCACTATCCGACGGCCATCGACCGCCATGACGTGCTCGAAAAGCACGAGGCCATCATCGACGGACTGGCGCGGCGCGACGGCGATGCCACAGAGACGGCGATCATCAATGATATCGCCGTGGCAACGGACCTGATCGTGCCGCATCTGTCGCAGAGATAGTGCCGGGCAAGTCCACACTTGTATGGCGATGCGCCGATTGCGTACAAGCTGTCCATGGCAACAAACACGATGCGTGTGTTCCGCAATCGACCGACGGGCTCTTCGCACACGTTTCGCGCTGTTACGCCGACCGGGCGCCATCACTGCGGATTCTGGTCCGTGGGTTGTTGCGGCAATGAACCGGGCGGGATCACCGGCGTGGTCCCCGTATTGGGCGGCGGCTCGACGATCTCCTGATCGCCGATCACCGGCGGGACCAGAACGCCGTTGCATTCCTCGAGCGATGGCCGGGCATCTCCGCCGCTCGGGTTTTCCTGATCACCACCCGGATCGACCTGGCATGGAATGGTCGCGCCGCCGCTGGTGCCGGGGCCATCGGATGTTTGCGCCATGGCAAGGCTCGCCGGCCAGCACAGCAACACGGCGGCCAGCGCCACCAGACGGGCGGCGGTCGGCGCCGGAAAGCTCGGCTGGCCCGGAATTTCTGGCGGCGTTCCCGGCGGCACCTGGACCGGTTCCTCGCCGGGAGACGGGATGGGGTCGGGCGTCGGCGGCGGGATGCCGGGTGCGTCAACGGGCTGCGGGGCCTCGGGCGGCGTGGATGGACGCGCCGGCTCCGGATATGGATTGCCCGGTGTCGGCACCGGGTTGTTCGGGTCTGGCAGGTTGCCGTTCATCGCAGGTCTCCTTTTCAGGCTACCTTTCTCAATCCGGGGGGGCCGGTTGGGTTCCCATGTTGCGATGAAGCACGCGCAGGCGCGAAGCAGTGGTGCTGGCGCTGCGCGCCTACTTCCGAGCGGGGTAGGGGGTGGTCTTCAGGACTTCCGGATGCGCCAGTTCCGGTGCCACGTCGGCCAGGGCCGCGTGGACCGCCGACAGAGTCGCGTCCACGACCGCTTCGTCGTGCTCGGTCGACAGGAACCAGGCGCCGCGCTCGAGCGCACGCACGCCGTGCTTCAGCAGCGCCGCCGTGAACTTGCGATATCCGGCCTTGTCCACCCTGGCGAGGCCGCGATAGTTCACGGGGTTCTCGGTCAGGCCGAGATTGACCGTGAAGATCTGCGGATAGCCGCCGATGAACACCGGGAGCCCGGCATCGGCGAAGGCACTTGCGATGCCCTGCATCAGCCGTGTGCCCTGGCGCTCCATGCCGTCATAGGCGCCGGGCTTGGAAAGGCGCTCCATGGTGGCGAGTGCCGCGGCCATGGCCATCGGCTGCGCGTTGTAGGTTCCGCCGTGCAGGATCGTGCCGTCGACCAGCCGGTCCATGATGGCGGCCCGCCCGGCGACCGCGGCCACGCTGAAGCCGTTGGCGATCGCCTTGGCGAAGGTCGCGAGGTCCGGGATGACGCCGAGCCGCTCCTGCGCGCCGCCCGCGGCGATGCGGAAGCCGGTGATGACCTCGTCGAAGATGAGGATGGTTCCGCGGCGCGTGCAGGCGTCGCGCACGGCCTCCAGGTATCCAGGCGCCGCGAAGACGCCGCCGCTGTTGCACATGGTGGCTTCCATGATCACGGCGGCGACGTCACCCCTGGCGAGCCGGGCGACCAGGGGCTCGGCGCGGTTCCACGACATGACTTCGAGATTCTCTCCGGCCGGAAGGTCCTGGCCCGCGCTCGCGTGCCGCTTGACCGGCGCATCTTCGGGCCCGAGCTGATCCTGGGGCGTGCTGGTGCTCCACAGCGTGCTGTCCATCCAGCCGTGATAATGGCCCTCGAACTTGATCACCGTGCTGCGTCCGGTGGCTGCTCTCGCCAGTCTCAGCGCAAGCTGCACGGCTTCCGTGCCGCTGCCGCAGAACCGCACCCGCTCCGCACAGGGGACCATGTCGACCAGTTTCGCGGCCGCCTGGTATTCGAGCTCGCTCTGCCCGCCATAGAGGAGGCCGATATCAAGCTGGCGCTTGGCCGCGTCGATCACGTCGCGGGGACTGTGTCCGAGCACCATCGGGCCGAGCGCGAGATAATAGTCGATCAACCGGTTTCCATCGATGTCGACGAGGTAGGCGCCCTCGCCACGCTCGAAGACGAGCGGCGTCGGCGCCACGCCGAGGCGAAAATTGCTGTTGACGCCGCCCGGCGCCACGAGGGCCGCGGATCGGACCCGCTCGGCGGATCGGGTGAAGCTGCAGGTGGTCATGAGCAGGAGCCTTTCAAATATCGGGATGCACGCATCGGACGGCCCCCGTCACTTGCCGGCTGCCGCCGCGCGCACCGCCGCCTTGTCCAGGTCGAGGAGGGGACGGTTGACGCAGTCGATGGAATCGCCGGTCCTGAGGTAGCCGAGCGCGGTGGATGCGGATTTGAAGCGCAGGTCGATCAGCGAGGAGGGGCTGTAGAAGGCGGCATGCGGCGTCACGATGAGGCGATCGCGGATCGGCGAGCCTGGCGCGCGCCAGGCGGTCATCAGGGCATCGGCGGCCGATGGCGGTTCCGCCTCGAGGACGTCGAGGCCGGCGGCGGCCAGGTGTCCCGACATCAGGGCATGGGTCAGCGCCTCGAGATCGACGCAGCCGCCACGGCCCGTGTTGATCAGCACGGCGCCGGGCTTCATCTGCGCCAGCGTCTCTTCATTGATCAGATGATGGGTTTCCGGGGAGAGCGGCGTGTGCAGCGAGACGACGTCGGCGACCGCGAGCAACGCCTTCAACGACGCCATCCGCTCCAGGCCGAGCGACAGTTCGGTGCCGGTGGATCGATAGGGATCGAAGAATACGACGCGCATGCCGAGCGCCTTGGCCCGCAGTGCCGCCGCCGTGCCGATCCTGCCGAGGCCGACGACGCCGAAGACCTGGGTGGAGAGGCGACGGATGTGGGGCGCATCCTCGAATCGCCAGCCCTTGACCGGATCGGCCGCGATGGCCCGGTCGTAGAAGGTGATGCCGCGCAGCAGGCCCAGCGTGAGCGCGATGGCGTGATCGGCAACGTCGGTGGTGCCGTAGTCCGGCGTGTTGCAGACCGCGATGCCGCGCTCGCCAGCGGCCTTCAGGTCGATATTGTCGAAGCCTACGCCCGCCCTGACGACGACCCGGCAGTTCGGCATCCGGTCGAGCAGCGCGCTGTCGACCGTCACCTCGTGGTAGCAGACCAGGCCGGACGTGCCGGTCCACAGGCTGTCGGTGATGGTGGCAAACGTGCTGGGCAGGAAGGCCTTCACCTCATAGTGGCCGGCATAGACGCCGGCTTCGATATCGGCGGGCAGCGGCGACTGCAGGTCGGGGTGCAGAATGAATGGAGACATGACTGGACTTTGCTTTTGATCAGGGAATGAGGCCGGCCGCGCGCGGCAGCCAGAGCGAGATGAAGGGCACGTAGGTGATGATGACCAGCGCCACGAGCATGACGACATAGAAAGGCATCAGCGCGCGCACGATGCCGCCGATCGGCCGCCCCGTGACCGAGGAGATCACGAAGAGGTTGGTTCCCACGGGTGGCGTGTTCAGGCCGATCATCAGGTTGACGATGACGATGATCGCGAAATGGATCGGGTCGACCCCGAACGACACCGCCGTCGGCTGGAGAATGGGCACGAAGATCAGGATCGCGGGGACGGTGTCGACGAAGCTGCCGATGATGAGCAGGAAGATGTTCACGAAGATCAGGAACAGGATTGGATTGTCCGTGATGGTGGTGAACAGGATGCGCGCGGCGTTGGGCACGTTCTCTATGGCCAGGAACCAGGCAAACAGGCTGGACGTGCCGACCACGATCATCACGGTTGCCGTGGTGAGCGCGCTTTCGCGAAACACGCCGTACAGCGTCTTCAGATCCGTGCTGCGGTAGACGACCATGTTCAGGAAGAGCGCGTAGCCGACCAGGACGGCGGCCGCTTCGGTGGCGGTGAAGACACCGCCCCTGACGCCGCCGACGATGATGACCGGCGCGAGCAGGACGGGCAGGGCGTCGAGGCAGGCCCGTGCGAAGGATCCCTGGCGCTCGACATGCACGACCGGCGGGGAGACGCGCTTGGCGACGAGCGCCACGTAGACCGCCAGCAGGAGGATAATCAGCAGGCCCGGCAGGATGCCGGCGAAGAACAGGGCGCCAATGGAGAGTTTTGTCGGGATCGCGTAGATCACCATGATGATGGAGGGCGGCAGGATCGGTGCCACGATCGCACCCGAAACCGTCAGTGCGGCGGCAAAGTCCGGCGAATAGCCGCGCTCCTTCATCATCGGCGTCATCACCGAGCCGAGCGCGGCGGTGTCGGCGGTGGCCGAGCCGGAAAGGCCGGCCATCATCAGATTGGCCAGAAGGTTGACATAGGCGAGCCCGCCCCGGACCCGGCCGACCAGGAGGTCGATGAAGCCGACGAGCCGGTGGATGATGCCGCCGGCAACCAGCAGGTTTCCGGCGAGGATGAACAGAGGCAGCGCCAGCAGGCCGTAGCTGTTCATGCCGGCAAAGACGCGCTGCGCCGAGATCGCCTCGTTGCCGATGCCGGTGATCATCAGCCCGACGAAGGCGGTGACGCCGATCGCGAAGGCGATCGGGGTTTCGATCGCAAGCAGGATGCCGAACAGGATGACGACAAGCAGGACGGTCATCAGACGGCTCCATCGCGGGCGCCGGAGGCGCCGTCTTCGCGCCCGGTCAGGATGCGCCAGATGGAGGTGCCGATCGCGATCAGCGACAGGGCGCAGGTGATCGGGATGACGAGATAGGGGACCGCCATCGGCAACCTGAGCGCCGTGGATGGCTGGTGCCATGCGGCCTGCGCGAGGCTCCATCCGCCCCAGCCGATATAGACCAGGAATGCCATGACGCAGATCAGGCCGATGGCCCGCAGGTAGCGCTGGACCCGCCAGTGGCGCGGCATCCACTTCAACGCGATGTGCCCGTCATGCTCGAAGGCGCGGTACATGCCGAAGAAGGAGATGGCCACGAGCAGGAACTGGGACAGTTCCTCGGGCCAGGGCAGCGGCGAATGGGCGAGGTAGCGCAGGGCAACCTGCGCCACCAGCGAGGCCGAGATCACGAGGAGCGCGAGAACGAGAGCAGCGTCGATGACGCGATCGACATTACGCAGGACGGACATCCGAGCCCCTTTTTTCGGCCCGGCATTGGCCGGGCCGTTATTGTGAACCGAGGGTTATTTGGCGGCGGCCCGTCCAGCCTCGAGCTCGGCATAGACCGCCTCGACAAAGGCCGGTTCCAGTTCGGTCTTGAGATAGGCCTGCATCGGCTCGCGCACCGCGTCGCGGAAGGTGGCCGCTTCCTCAGGCGTCGGGCTGTAGATTTCCATGCCGAGTTCACGCAACTTGTCCACCGCCGTGACGCGCGCCTGATAGTTGCGCTCGCCGAATTCGGTGGCCGCCCCCATCCTTGCGCCGGTAACGACGATCGCGCGCTGCTCCGGAGACAGGCTCTGGAAGAAGGCCTCATTGATCATGAAGGTGTTGAGGCCGAGCTGGTGACTGTCCAGCGTCATGTATTTCTGGACCTGGTAGAAGGAATAGTCGAGCGCCACGCCGATCGGATTTTCCTGACCGTCGACCACGCCGGACTGCATGGCGCCGTAAAGCTCTTCCCACGGCACCGGTGTCGGCGAACCGCCCATTGCCTTGACCATTTCGAGGGACATCGGGCTCGGCGGCACGCGCATGCGGATGCCGGCCATGTCGGCGGCCGACTTGATCGGGCGCACCTTGTTGGTGAAGTTGCGGAAGCCGTAGGAGGCGGCAGCCAGCAGCCTTATGCCGGATTCCTTGGCCATCGTGTCGCGCACGCCGGTGAAGAAGGGGCTGTCGACGAAATCCATCCCCTCCACATCGTTGCTGAAGAGATAGGGCGTCGCGAGGATCATCATGGGCTTGTAGAAAGTGCTCATGACCTGCTCGTCGCTGTGCGCCATCTGGATGGCGCCGGCCTTCACCTGCTCCAGCGAGTCCGTCATGGAGCCGAGCTGGCCGGCTGGCGCGACCTCGACGTCGATGGCACCGCCGCTGGCGCCCTCGACATAGGCCTCGAACACCAGCCACCCCTTGTGGAGGGGACTGTCCGTCGATTCGGCATGGCTGGCGCGGATGGTAAAGTCTGCTGCCGAAGCCGCAGTCACACTGAGTGCCAGAAGCGCTGCGGCCACGGCACTGATCTTGAATTGAACGGTCATTCTCGTTTCACCTCTCTGGATTTGCTCTGGGTCGTTGGCCGGTAGACCCGGCTTCTGCAACAATCATTGATTTCCTGGCTGTCGAGCGCTCAAAGCACCCCGTATTTGGCGTAGACCTCGCCCAGCAGAACGCCATCGAGCAGTTCGGTCCTTGTCCGGCTCTCGCTTTCGAGCCGTGTCAGAGCCGCCTCGACGACGCGATCCGCGACCTCGGCGGGGATCACGACGACGCCGTCGACATCGCCGAAGACGAAGTCGCCGCTGCGCACGGGCGCGCCGCCGCAGGACACGGGAATGTCCATCGCCATCATCTTGCCGCGCCCTTTCGAGTCGAGCGGGCCGATGCCGCCGGCAAAGACCGGGAATTTCATGTCGCGGATCAGCCTGACGTCGCGCACCAGCCCGTCCGTCACGCATCCGAACGCGCCCCGCATGCTGGAGGCGGTCGTCAGCAACTCACCCCAGGGCGCTATGCGCGTGGTCGGTCCGTCGCAGGCCAGGACGGCGATGTCGCCCGGCTTGAGGTCGTCGACCAGCGCAATCTCCACCTCGTAGGGATTGCCGTGTTCCTCGACCGAGTAGGTGTTCATGTAGAGGCCCGTGCGGGCACGACCAAAGACTGTCAGGCTCTCGTCGAGCGGCCGCACGAAGGGCTGCATCGCCTGTCCCATCAGTCCGATGCTGTCCAGAACGTCGGAAAGGATGGCTGAATTGAGCCGTTTCGCAAGCCCTGCGAGCTCTTCCGTTTTCATGCGACCCCTGTCCCCCGTCACGCTGGTTAAACGTTTAATGCAAAAGCTATGGTGGTTTCTTTCGCGCGTCAACCGCAATATTAAGCACCAGGGGAAATCGCGGAGGATCGATGCCGGAACGGCCCACATTGCGCAGCGTCGCCCTGAAGACGGGCGTCTCGATCGCCACCGTATCCAAAGTCGTGAACGGCATCACCGTGGGCGTTTCCGAGGCCACGAGGCAGCAGGTCGAGGCCGCGATCGGAGAGCTCGGCTACCGCCCCAACCGCAGTGGCCGCAGCCTTCGCTCGCAACGGCATCTGGCCGTCGGCCTGGCAATCGTGGACCCGTCGCCGCGCTTCCTCGCCGATCCGTTCACGACCAACCTGGTCGCAGGCCTTAGCAACCAGCTCAACACGAACGGCTTCGGTCTCCTGCTCTATGGCGTGCGACCGGGCAAGCTGTCAGAATCATCGCTGATACGGCAGTCGGGCGTCGATGCGATCTGCCTCAATCCGAGTGGCGAGCGTGGGGACAGGCTGGCCGCCATGGAGCTTGCCTCGGGGCTGGGCCAGCCGCTGGTGGTCATCCAGGACCGTCCCGTGGACACGCTCCAGGACGCCTGTTTCGTGCGCCAGGACGATCAGGGCGGCGCCGAACTCCTGGCGGCGGAAGTCATGAAGCGTCCCTGCAAGCGCGCGGTCATGGTGATGGCCGACATTTCCTGGCCGGCGGTGGAGCACCGCGTTGCGGGGTTCAGGAAGGTCTTTGACCGGCACGGCGTGCAGCTCGACTTCGTCTGCTGCGACGAGACCAACAGCCAGGCGATCACGGACGGCATAGGTGGCTATCTGGACCGGCACGGCGTGCCGGACGTACTCGTTGGGCAGAACGACCAGATCGCCATTGCCGCTATCAATCTCCTGGCCGCGCGTGGGCTGGAGGTACCACGGGATGTCGCGGTGACCGGCTACAACGCCTTCCCGTTCACCGGTGTGTCCAACCCGTCACTGACGACCGTGCGCTCGCGCGCCTATGAGCTTGGGGTGACGGCGGCATCCGCCATCCTCTACCGGCTGGAGCATGGTTCATTCGAGCAGCGCGAGTATCTTCTCCCGCTGGAACTGGTGCCCGGCCGCTCGGCGCCGTAATCCCGCGCCTGAAGGAGCGACCATGACCATATCGGCATCGTTTCTCGGTCTGCCGGATCGTCTCGCCGATGGCAGCACCCCGCGTGCCGTCATCTTCGGCGCCGGTCATGGCAGCACCTATCCTGGCGAGGACAGCATCGGATATGAGCTGGCGGCCAACGCCATCCGTGCCGCCAGCCAGGCAGATGCGGCGCTTCTCGACGCCTGGGATTTCGATCTCGGCGGACCGCTTTTCGACGGCGGCCCGGTCTCCTGCATTGATTTGGGCGACATCTTGACCGTCATGCACGACAATGAAGCCAATCGCGCGCGGATCGAGGCGAAGACCCGCGAGATCCTGGCCTTGCCGGCCGTTCCGATCCTGCTCGGCGGCGACGATTCCGTGCCCATTCCGTTCCTGGCCGGATTTGCCGATCGCGGGCCGGTGTGGGTCCTGCAGATCGACGCCCATATCGACTGGCGCGACGAGGTCCGGGGCGAACGCTTTGGCTATTCGAACCCGATGCGCCGGATCAGCGAGATGCCGCATGTCGCGGGCATTGTACAGGTCGGGATGCGGGGCGTCGGCAGCGCGCGCAAGAGCGAAGTCGATGCCGCGCACCGCTACGGCAGCCGGCTCGTCGCCGCCCGCGCGGTTCATGCCGAGGGTGTCGAAGCGGCGCTGCGGCATATCCCGCACGGCGCACGGGTCGTCGTCACGCTGGACTGTGACGGACTCGATCCCGGCATCATGCCAGGCGTGGCGGCGCCTTCGCCCGGCGGCCTCACATACACGCAGGTGATCGACCTGATCGGCGGCGTCGGGAAGAGAGGAAACATCGCGGGATTCGATCTGGTCGAACTCTATCCGCCGGCCGATATCGGCGCGTTGTCGGCGCTGACGGCGGCGCGGCTCCTGGTCAATGCGATCGGCGCCATCGTCAGGCAGGGATAGCGGTGGTCGCGCCGACGCACAGCGTCGGGCACCCGACACCATCCATCTCCTTGGGAGAGCATCCGCACTGACAAGCCACGTTTGATGGCGGTTGCGGCGATGCGGCATTTGATTTGGAGGCGGTGCCGCGCCATAGATGAGATCGATTCCCTTCGGCAGGAAAGCGACACGATGGCACTGTTCGGCTTCAAGTCCCGGAACCCCAACCGCGACCGGGAGACCGACGAGACCCGGCTCAAGCTCCTGAATGGCACGATGGCGGATCTGGTCGGCCAGATCGAGCGCGAGAAAGAGGGTCTCAACGCGCGCTATGGCCGCGTCGCTGCCGATGCCGCCTTTTCCCTGCAGGCGCTGGAAAACCGGAACAGCAAGAAGATGGGCGTGCAGGTCGACGAACTGACCCGCTCCATGGCTCGCTCGCGCTCTCGCCTCAAGGCGCTCGACGCGCAGCTTGCCTTTCTGCACAGGCTGCAGAGCCAGATCGACGATTTCGTCAGGACGGCGACGCCGGACCGTCCGGCATAGGATCTCAGTCTTTTCGCTGTCCGATCGACAGCGTCCTGGCGCACAGGGCGCCGGCCATCACGCCCAAGCCGCCGCCCGCGCCCTTGAACAGGAAGTCGCGCAGCACGCCGTGCCGTCCGGGCACGAGGTGCTGCGCCAGTTCGAACAGCGCTGCGACGCCGACGATCAGCAGGATCGAGCGCATCGGGCGGTGGGCATAGGCCAGTCCGAAGGCACCGCCGGTGACGAGGAAAGCCAGGAAGCGCTCCATGTTGACGGGCAGGCCGGTGATCGGCCTCGCCCCGATGGGCCCGAGTGTGGAGATGCAGATCAGGGCGACGAGGAGCCAGGCGGCAAGGCGCAGGGTGGTGACGATCATGGTCACCCATATGCTGTGCCGGCTTAACAAATCCAGCCACTTGTGGCCGGAGACCAGAGCCGGTCAGCCGGAAACGAGGGCCTCGATGTCGCGACGGAGCTTGGCGATGGCGCGGACCAGCATAGCCCTGTCGCTCGCGAAGCGGGCCGATGGGGTGGGGACCGACACGGCTTGGAGGTCGCCCTTCCAGTCGCGGAACGCGATGCCGACGGCGGAAATGCCCGCCGTATGCTCGTCCTGGTCGATGGCGACGCCGGATGCGCGGATCGTCTCGATCTCGGCCATGAAGGCGGCGAGGTCGCGTGGCGAGCCTGATGCGGCCCATTCGGCGCTCGCCAGCCGTGCGATGTCTGCATCCTCCATAAGCGCCAGGCACGCCTTGCCGTTGGCCGTCGTCGTCAGCGGAAATGCTTCCCCGACCGAGGACACCGCGCGCAGCCGCTGCGTGCCCGGGATCTGGTCGATGAAGACAAGCGCGTTGCCGCGCAGCACCGAGAGGTCGACCGTCTCCTCGGTGCGGCGCGACAGGTCCCGGAGCAGCGGTCGCACCATCTCCATCACGGGCAGGCGCGCGGATTCGGCCAGCGCATGCAGTTCAGGACCGAGCCTTATGCCGGAGCCCGCTGCCGACACGGTCACCAGCCGTTCCGCCTGCAAGGCGCTGACGATGCGCTGCACCGTCGAGCGCGGCAGGCCGATCCGCTCGGCGATCTGGCCGAGGCTCATGCCGGCCGCCGAGCCCTTCAGCGCGCGCAGCACCGCGGCGGCGCGTGCGATCACCTGGATGCCGTTGCGGGGCTCGTCCGTCCTGGGTTTGGGCATTCCGGTTCCTGTGCGAAGCTGGCGGATCGGTGTTCACACGCCAGTGAACCACGATGCGGTACATGTTGACTGCAATACAGTACATCTGTATCACATGGCAATAGAGACTGCTCGGGAGGAGCCGTCACCACATCGGGTCGGAAAGACGCCGCGCCATGCGCGGCGCAGGAGGAGCATCGCCAATGTCGATCACCGTGCGCGGCATCGAATTCCAGGATAATCTGGACAATCCGATGGGCATCGAGTTCTACAACCTGTCGCACCGTTTTGGCTTCCAGTGCCCGAACTGGCCGTATTTCCGCGACGTGCGCATCGAGCGCATGCATTACATGGCCAAGTCCGGCGTGCTGTCGCAGACGATCACCACGACCATGCATGTCACCACCCATATCGATGCGCCGGCGCATGTCGTGCAGGGCACGCCCTTCATCGACGAGGTACCGCTGCCGCATTTCTTCGGCTCCGGCATCGTGGTCTCGATTCCCAAGAAGAAGTGGGAACAGATCACCTATGACGACCTCGAAAAGGCCTGCGGCAAGGCGATCCGCAAGGGCGACGTTTTGATCATCAACACCGGCTGGCACAAGTTTTACGAGGACGGCGACTATTTCCCGTATTGCCCGGGCTTCGTGCCGTCGGCGGCCGACTGGATGATCGAGAAGGGCGTCAAGGTCGTCGGCCACGACACGCAGGCCAACGACCATCCGCTGGCCACCGCCATCGGCCCGCAGCGCAACGGCCCGCTGCTGCCGCACCTGGCGGCGGAGTACAAGGAGTGGTCGGGCGGCATCGACTGGAAGGACGCGTTCCCGGAGTGGGAGCCGGTGCACCAGAAGATCTTCAAGGCTGGGATCCTGGGCATCGAGAATGTCGGCGGCGATCTCGACGCCGTCACCGGCAAGCGCTGCACCTTCGCCTTCTTCCCGATCAACTGGGATCGCGGCGACGGCTGCATCATCCGGCTCGTCGCCATGATCGACAAGGGCCAGAAGTACCGCATCGAGCCCGGCGAGGCGTTCTGATGCTTAGCCGTCGCTTTGCCGAGGCAAAACCCTACGAGGCGCCGAACCATCGTGGCGTCGTTGGCCTTAGGCTGCAGGGTTTCGAGGATGGCGGGCCGACCAACCAGTGGGTCGGCCTGTCGCAGTTCCTGCCGGGCGGCGGGGCAGGGCCTGACTCAACGCCGTTCGAGAAGGTCTATGTCGTGCTGGAGGGCGAGATGACCGTCATCGCCGGCGGTATCGAGATCGTGCTTGGCAGATACGATTCCTGCACGATTGCGCCTGGCGAGGTGCGCGAGATCGTCAACCGCTCGAACCATGTCTGCGCCATGCTCGTGGTCATTCCCTATCCGCCGGGGGTGAGGTGATTATGTACACATTGGATTTGAAGGCGCACTCGCGCACCCCCCTCTGGCCTGCCGGCCATCTCCCCCTCAAGGGGGGAGATCACTCCCTTCGTCCTTTCGATCCTCTTGGCAGCACTGCAGGTTGGGCGCACGAGGTGGAGCGCCTGATCTCCCCCCTTGAGGGGGAGATGGCCGGCAGGCCAGAGGGGGGTGCGGCATGAGCGACATCCTGAAAAACCCCCTCTCGCTCTTCGACGTCTCCGGCAAGGTCGCGGTGATCACCGGCGCGTCGGGCGCCTTCGGGGCGCTGGCGGCGGCCATCCTGGCTGGGGCGGGGGCCAGGCTCGTGCTGGTCGCCGGCAAGGCCGAGGCGCTGGAGGAAACCGCCGCGCATTGCCGCGAGGCGGGCGCCGAGGTCGAGACCGTCAATGCACGTCCGTCGGACGAGGCGGCCTGCGATGCAATCATTGATCGGGCCGTGGAGGCCTTCGGCCGCGTCGACATCCTCGTCGTGGCGTCGGGCAAGAACGACGTCGCAAAGATCACCGACATGGCGCCGGAGCGCTTTCTCGACGTGATGGACGCCAATGTCACGCAGTCCTGGCTGATGGCGCGCGCCGTGACGGCGCAGATGCTCAAGCAGGGCGACGGCGGCAAGATCGTGCTGATGTCGTCGGCGCGGGGACTGTTAGGGCATCCGGCGGGCTACACCGCCTATTGCGCCTCGAAGGCCGCCATCGACGGCATCACGCGCGCGCTCGGCTGCGAACTCGGTCCGACAGGCATCACGGTCAACGCGATCGCGCCGACCGTGTTTCGCTCGCCGCTGACCGCCTGGATGTTCGAGGACACGGAGAACGCACAGGCGGTGCGCAAGGGCTTTCTGGCCCGGGTGCCCAAGGGGCGGCTCGGTGAGCCGGAGGATCTGGCGGGACCGCTGCTGTTCCTGGCGTCCCGCGCGTCGGATTTCTATACCGGCCATACGCTTTATGCCGATGGCGGGTACACGGCCGGGTGAGCAGCGTGGCTAAACAATCCATCGCGATCGTCGGGGCCGGGCTGATGGGCCATGGCATTGCGCAGGTCTTTGCCGCCGCTGGCCACCAGGTGCGCGTGTTCGACGCGCAGCAGGCCGCGCTCGACAGCCTGCGCGCCCGCATCGCGAAGAACCTCGCCGACCTCGGCCTGCCCGGCGGCGCGGAAGAGCGGGTGGATGGCTTTGCCGATCTGGCGGAGGCGGTTTCGGGCGCCAGCGTGGTGATCGAGGCGGCGCCGGAAAGACTCGCATTGAAGCGAGCAATCTTTGCCGATCTCGTTGTTATGGCGGACCGCGATGCGCTGCTCTGCTCCAACACGTCGGTCATCCCGATCGGCCAGATTGCCGAGGCACTGCCAACCGCCGAGCGAATCCTGGGCACACATTGGTGGAACCCGCCCTTCCTGGTGCCGCTGGTCGAAGTGGTGGGCGCGCCGGACACCGCACCGGACGCCATCGCCACCATGATCGACCTGCTGGCTTCGGTCGGCAAGACGCCGGTGCACGTCAAGAAGGACGTTGCGGGCTTCGTCGGCAACCGGCTGCAGCATGCTCTGTGGCGCGATGCGATCGCCATCGTCGCGGAAGGCATCGCGGATGCCGAAACCGTCGACACCGTCGTCAAGGCGAGTTTCGGGCGCCGGCTGGCAGTGCTGGGACCACTGGAAAACGCCGATCTCGTCGGTACGGACCTCACGCTCGACATTCATAATGTCGTGCTCAGGCATCTCGACCGGTCGCCGGATCCGTCTCCCTATCTTGCCGATCTGGTCGCATCCGGAAAGCTCGGCATGAAGGCGGGAGAAGGGTTTCGCCGCTGGACGGACGCCGAAGCGCAGGCGCTGCGGGCGACCGTCTTTTCCTATCTCAAGAACTTCGGCTCGGCGTCCAAGCCGCCCGGAGGTGGCAGTGGCTAGCGCGGTCCGCCTGTTCGGCCATGGCCGCGCCGCAGAACGGACTGTTCAGGAAAGCATCATTTTGCGCTTCGGCTTTCGTGATCTATCGTCGGAGCGAGGATATCTGAAGCACAGGGACGAGCAGGCACAACAAGCGACATCTTTCGAACGGCACAACAGGATTTCTGGGAGGAAACCATGACCGCATACAGGCATCGCGCCGGACTTTCGCGCCGGACATTCTTGAAGACCACGGCGGGAGCGGCGCTCGCCGCGCCGGCACTGCTGACCATGACCCGGGCCTATGCCCAGACGCCGAAGCTCAAGGTCGGCTATGTCAGCCCCAAGACCGGTCCGCTCGCCTCGTTCGCCGAGGCCGACGACTACATCATCGCCGGGATCAACAAGGCGTTCGCCGGCGGCATCCAGAACAACGGCAAGGCGTGGGAGATCGAAATCCTTGTCCGCGACAGCCAGTCCAACCCCAACCGCGCCGCAGAAGTCGCCTCGCAGCTGATCCTCGACGAGGAGGTCGACATATTGCTCGGCGCGGCGACACCGGAGACGACCAACCCGGTCGCCGACCAGGCAGAGGTCAACGGCACGCCCTGCATCACCACCGACTGCCCCTGGCAGCCCTATTTCTTCGGCCGCGGCGGCAAGCCGGATACAGGGTTCGAATCGACCTATCACTTCTTCTGGGGCCTCGAAGACGTCATCGGAAATTTCCTGGCGCTGTGGGATCACCCGGGCGTGGCCAAGTCGGTCGGCGGGCTTTTCCCGAACGACGCCGACGGCAATGCCTGGGGCGACCCGGAACTCGGCTTCCCCAAGCCGCTGGCCGCCGCCGGCTTCACGCTGACCGATCCCGGCCGCTACCAGACCATGACCGACGATTTCTCGGCGCAGATTTCCGCCTTCAAGGCGGCGAATGCCGAGATCGTCACCGGCGTCATGATCCCGCCGGACTTCGCCACCTTCTGGGCGCAGGCCGGACAGCAGGGCTTCAAGCCCAAGATCGTCACGATCGGCAAGGCGCTGCTCTTCCCGTCGGTCATCGAGACGCTCGGCGAACGCGGCAACGGCCTTTCGTCGGAAATCTGGTGGTCGCCGAGCCATCCCTTCTCGTCGACGCTGACCGGCGAGAGCGCCAAGGCGCTGGCCGATGGCTGGACGGCGTCGACCGGCAAGCCATGGACCCAGCCTCTCGGCTTCCGCCACGCGCTCTACGAGGTGGTGTCGGACGTCGTGAAGCGCGCCGCCGACCTCGAGAGCCCCGAGGCGATCGTCGAGGCGATCCGCGCCACCTCGCTCAAGACCATCGTCGGTGCGGTGGACTGGTCGAAGGGTCCGGTCAAGAACGTCTCCAAGACGCCGCTGGTCGGCGGCCAGTGGCAGAAGCAGGGCGACAAGCTCGAACTCGTCATCACCACCAACACGATGGCGCCGGAAATCCCGGTCGGCGGCGAGCTGGTTCTGCTGGGGTAGAGGCTGCTTGACCCAGTAGCAGTCGTGATCCTTCGCGCCCCCCTCTGTCCTGCCGGACATCTCCCCCACAAGGGGGGAGATTTCGCACGTCGCCGATGCAGGCCAATCTCCCCCCTTGTGGGGGAGATGTCCGGCAGGACAGAGGGGGGCGCCTACAACAGGCGTATCAAATTTTGTCTCGTGCTCCCGTCATTCGAAGCATGACCGATCTCCTCACCGTCTCCGATCTGTCGAAACGCTACGGCGCCCTGCAGGTGACCGATGGCGTCTCGCTGTCGCTCGCCGAGGGCGAGGCGCTCGGCATCATCGGGCCGAACGGCGCCGGCAAGACGACGCTGTTCAACCTGATCGCAGGCATGGTGCAGGCGGATGCCGGCACCATCCGTTTCGACGGAATGGACGTGACGCGCATGGCCGCGCGCACCCGCTGCCACCGCGGCATCGGCCGCTCGTTCCAGATCCCGCACCCCTTCGTCGGCATGACCACCTATGAGAACGTGCTGGTCGGCGCCGCCTTCGGGCGCGGCATTTCCGAGCGCGCAAGCGAGGCGCGCGCCATCGAGGTGCTTGATATCACCGGGCTGTCGCACAAGGCCAACGTGCTGGCCGGGCAGTTGACGCTTCTGGAGCGCAAACGGCTGGAGATGGCGCGCGCGCTGGCCAGCGAACCGAAACTGCTTCTGCTCGACGAGATCGCAGGCGGCCTGACCGAACCGGAATGCGAAGAACTGGTGGCGGCGATCAAGAAGGTGCGCGCGCAGGGCATATCGATCATCTGGATCGAGCATGTCGTGCATGCGCTGCTGGCCGTCGTCGACCGCATCGCGGTCATCGATTTCGGCAAAAAGATCGCCGAGGGTGAGCCGCATGCCATCATGAACAGCCCGCAGGTGGCGGAAATCTACATGGGCATCGACGAGGAGGCGGTGGTGCATGGCTGAGCCGCTGCTTTCCGTCCGGGGCCTGCGCGCCGGCTATGGCGACTTCCAGGCGCTGTTCGGCATCGACCTCGACCTGCATGCGGGCGAGGTGCTGGCGTTGATCGGGGCCAATGGCGCCGGCAAGTCGACGCTGCTCAAGGCCATCACCGGTCTCGTCTCCTGCAAGCGCGACATGGTCAGGCTGCGCGGCGAGGCGATCGGCGGCGAGCGCCCCGACCGCATCGCGCGGCGCGGCATCGCCATGGTGCCAGAGGGCCGCCGCCTGTTCCGCTCGCTCTCGGTCGAGGAAAACCTGATCATCGGCGGCGAGCGGGCAAAACCCGGCCGCTGGACGCTGGACAGCGTCTATGGTCTGTTTCCGATCCTCCGGGAAAAACGCAACAATCCGGGCACGGCGCTCTCCGGGGGCCAGCAGCAGATGGTGGCGATCGGCCGCGCGCTGATGGCCAATCCCGACATCATCCTGTTCGACGAGATATCGCTCGGGCTGGCGCCGGTCGTCATCAAGGACATTTATGCAGCCTTCCCGGCCATTGCCGAGACGGGGGTGGCCATCGTGCTGGTCGAGCAGGATGTTTCGCGCGCGCTGGCCTTTGCCCATGGTTTCGCGTGCCTGCAGGAGGGCAGGGTGTCGCTTGCGGGCGCGCCCGCCGATCACACGCGCGCCGCCATCACGGACGCGTATTTCGGGAGGCGGCATTGATGTCCGCAAGAACGTTCGACCGCAGCGAGGCTGCCTGATGGTCTGGGTCAACGCCATCGTGCAGGGCGTGCTGCTCGGCGGGCTCTACGCGCTGTTTGCCGCCGGGCTGTCGCTGATCTTTGGCGTCATGCGCCTCGTCAACATCGCGCACGGCGACCTGATCGTGCTCGCCGCCTATGTCGCGCTGGTGGTGGTGCAGCTGACGGGCCTGCACCCGCTGGCGTCGGCCATCATCGTCGTGCCTCTGATGGCCGCGATCGGCTATGCCATGCAGCGTGTCCTGCTCAACCCGACGCTCGGCAAGGATCTTCTGTCGCCGCTGCTGGTGACCTTCGGCATCTCCGTCATCCTGCAGAACGGGCTGCTGGCAGGCTTCACCGCCGATTCGCAGCGCCTGGCGGCGGGGCCGATCGAGACGGCGAGCGTGCAGATCATGCCGGGGCTGACGGTCGGCATCCTGCCGGTGCTGATGTTCGCCACCGCCGTGCTGCTCATCTTCGGCCTCGAGCGCATCTTTTCGCGGACCAGTCTCGGCCGCGCCTTCCGCGCCACGTCCGATGACGCGGAGGTGGCGCAGCTGATGATGATCGACCGGCGCCATGTTTTTGGCATGGCGATGGCGCTGTCGGCGGCGGTGGTGGCCATTGCCGGCATCTTTCTCGCGATCCGCACCAATTTCGATCCTGCCTCCGGCCCGGCGCGCCTCATCTTCGGCTTCGAGGCGGTGATCATCGGCGGGCTCGGCAACCTCTGGGGCACGCTGGCCGGCGGCATCGTGCTCGGCGTCGCGCAGGCGATCGGCGCCCAGATATCGCCCGGCTGGCAGATCCTCGCCGGCCACCTCGTCTTCTTCCTGGTGCTGGCCATCCGGCCAAAAGGCCTGTTTCCGAGGATGGACGGATGAGCGCCTCCTACAGAATCGAGCGCTCGACCCGCACCAGCCGGATCACGGCTGTCCTCGCCCTGCTGCTGCTGGCCGGGCTGGTGGCGGCACCCTGGTGGGCCGGCCGCGCCAATGTCCGGCTGCTCGGCGAAATCTACTCCTTCATCGCGCTGGCGAGCCTGTGGAATCTGATGGCCGGCTACAGCGGTCTCGTCTCGGTGGGCCAGCAGGCCTATGTCGGCTTCGGCGGCTACATGCTGTTTGCGCTGGCGCTGTTCCTCGGCATCCATCCGCTTGTCGCCATCGTGCTGGCGGGTGTTCTCGGCGCGCTGATCGCGCTGCCCATCGCGCCGCTGCTGTTTCGCCTGCAAGGTGCCTATTTCGCCATCGGCACCTGGGTGCTGGCGGAGGTGTTTCGCCTCAGCTTCGCGCAGGTCACGTCGCTGGGCGGCGGTTCCGGCTTCAGCCTGCCCGCCGGCATCGTGACAGGCATCGCGTCGAGCCGCGAGATGCGCGAGATGATGGTCTACTGGACCGGCCTTGCCATTGCGGTCGCCGCACTCGCCTATGTCGTCCTTGTGCTGCGCTCGCGAATGGGCCTGGCGCTGACGGCACTGCGCGACAGCGAGGTGGCGTCGGAGAGCCTCGGCATCGACATCTGGCGCACCAAGCTGATCGTCTATGTCACGACGGCCGGCCTGACCGCCATGACCGGCGCCTTCATCTTCCTGCAGAAGCTCAGGATCTCGCCCGACGCCGCCTTCAGCGTCAACGACTGGACCGCCTATGTCATCTTCATCGCGGTGATCGGCGGCATCGGCACGATCGAGGGGCCGATCATCGGCACCATCCTGTTCTTCCTGTTGCGCGAGACGCTGTCGGAACTCGGCACGACCTACCTGCTCATCCTCGGCGCCGTGGCGATCGTCGTCATGCTCAAGGCGCCGAAGGGCCTGTGGGGCATCGTCGCCGACCGGACGGGGCTGGCGCTGGTGCCGATACGGCGGCGCGTCGTGTTTGACAAATAGAATCCGTTCGAGCGGTCAAGTCTTTGGTGGGAAAGCGAACATGGCGACAGACATCAGCAAGAAAGTGATCATCACCTGCGCGGTGACCGGCGGCATCCATACGCCGACCATGTCGGGCGCGCTCCCGATCACGCCGGACGAAATCGCCACCCAGGCGATCGAGGCAGCGGAGGCTGGCGCCTCGATCCTGCATCTGCATGCGCGCGACCCGAAGGACGGGCGCCCGACGCCGGACCCTGCCGTCTTCATGCAGTTCCTGCCGCGCATCAAGCAGGCGACCGATGCCGTGATCAACATCACCACCGGCGGCGGGCTGAACATGACGGTCGACCAGCGGCTCGCCGCGCCGCTGGCGGCGAAACCGGAAATGTGCTCGCTCAACATGGGCTCGATGAATTTCGGCATATTCCCGCTCGCCGACCGCTACACCGACTGGAAGCACGAGTGGGAGGAACCCTATCTGCGCGGCACGGACGACTTCATCTTCCGCAACACGTTCCGCGACATCGCGCGCATCCTGAAGGAACTCGGCGAAGCGCACGGCACCCGCTTCGAGCACGAATGCTATGATGTCGGCCATCTCTACAATGTCGCGCATTTCGTCGACCGGGGGCTCCTGAAGCCGCCCTTCTTCCTGCAGATGATTTTTGGCATTCTGGGCGGCATCGGCCCCGAGCCCGACAATCTGTTGTTCATGAAGCGCACCGCCGACCGGCTGTTCGGCAACGACTACAAATGGTCGGTGCTGGCCGCCGGCCGCCACCAGATGCCGTTCGCCACGCAGGCGGCGATGCTGGGCGGCTCGGTCAGGGTCGGGCTCGAGGATTCGCTTTATATCGGCCGCGGCAAGCTCGCGCAGTCGAATGCCGAGCAGGTCGCCAAGATCAGGACCATCCTGACCGAACTCGGCCACGAGATCGCGACACCGGCCGAGGCGCGGCAGATGCTGGCGCTGAAGGGCGGCGACATGGTCGGCTTCTGACAGGTTCCGCCAGCCGCCGTGCGGTCGGGGGCAGATCCCTGCACGCGCGGCCGGGGTTGTTGTTGTGTTTGCGCCTCGATACGCTTAGGCAGGCCTGATCAGAAGAAGGAAAACGCCGATGGCGAGACCGCCGAACTACGATCACGAACGCAAGGAGCGCGACCGCGCAAAGGCCGCCAAGAAGGCCGAGAAGCTGGCTGCGAAGGCAGCTGCCAAGGAACGCGCGAAACCCGCCTCCGAGACGGAAGCTCCTGCCGAAACCGAAGAGTGATGAACTGCGCCGGGGCCCGTATCGCAGTCGCGATACGGCCTCAGCGGCGAACGCCTCAGGCTGGCGCCTTGTCGGTGACCAGCACGTCGACCTCGCGGGCCGCGGCGATGAAGGCGCGGCGTGCATTCATGGCCGGCTTCTCGCCCGATACCGCATCGTGGCAGGCCTGTAGCGCCGCGCGATGCTTGGGGCTGCGCTTGCCAGGCCAGCTGTTCAGCAGGAAATCCGAAGCCTCCTGGGCCGTGTAAAGGAGAAGGCTGGCGCCAGCGGTGCCTGCCCGGACAGTGACGGGTGTTTCAAATCGATTGTTTTGCATCGCCGCTCTTACGCCAATGTCGTGGCGGAAGCGAGGCAGAAACGTCGGGCTCGTCCAGAATGCCGCGCAAGGCGCTCCGGGCCAGTGGTTCGACCGCCGGGGCGGGCGCCGATCTCAGCTTGCCATGCCCTCGATCTGGTCGGCCAGACCGGCCGAAATCCGCAGCGCGGCGCCGGTCGCAGTCGCCATCTGTGGCAGGATCAGCCATTCGAGCGTCCAGGCGGCGCCGGAACGCTCCTGCTCGTGAACGGCCGCCGCATGCATGGCGGCCAGCAGCGCCGCGTTGAAGCGGGCGAGCGCCACGATTGCCTCGGCCGCCACCGGCTCGTTTCGCGCAGGCGCTTCAGGCGACGCGCGGCCGCCGGCGAGCTCGATCGCGCCGCCCTGGGCCATCAGCGCGACATCCTGACCGAATTTTCCGAGGCTTCCGGTCACCAGCGACAGCCAGCCTGCCAGCTCGGCAAGGGCGTCTCGCTGGCTGTGCCATTGCGGCGCGTCGGCGAGCGCGAGCAGTTCGGCAAGGCTCTGGCGCACGGCGACAGCCTTGTCGCCAAGCTGGTCCAGCGTGCCGGCAGCGCCGCCAAACTGCACCACCAAAAGGCGCCGCGACAGTTCGGCAAGGCGCTCCCGGTGCCGTTCCAGCGGCCCGCGCCAGGACGCGATGCGATCGCCGACGCGGATCGGGATCGCCGCCTGCATGCGGGTCATGCCCATCAGCATGTTTTCGCCGAAACGGTCGTCCAGCGCGTCGAAGAAGTCGACCAGGGCGCTCAAGCGGTCGTCGAACATCTCCAGCATCGGCCGCAGACGCAGCATGAGGGCGGTGTCGACGACATCCTGGCTGGTCGCGCCGAAATGCAGGCTTTCGCGGTATGGTTCGGCAAGCGTGGCGCGCAGTTGGCGGACCAGTTCGGGAACGCTGGTTCCCTCCCGGGCAACACCGTCGCGCAGACCCGGGAAGTCCGGCGCGTATGCGTCGAGCGCGATGCCGATCGCGTCGGCCGCCTCGCGCGCAATGACATCCTCGGTGGCGCCGGCCTCGGCAAGCGCGCGTTCGAAGGCGAGCATGGCGTCGAGTTCGGCTTCCAGCGAGAAGTACTGCGCGGTCTCGTCGTCTCCGAGATAGACCGAGAGCAGGGGGTGATCGAAGGGCGAGACGGTCATGGCTGCGGGGCACCCGGTGACGAAGCCGGCAGCGCCGCGATGAAATCCTGCAGCAGCCTGGTCAGGACCGCGGGCTGCTCGACGCAGGGGATGTGCCCGGCATCCGCGATGATCTCGAAGCGCGCGCCCGGTATCAGTTCCGCCGTGGAACGCACGAGAGCGGGCAGTGTGGCGCCGTCCTGGTCGCCGACCACGCAGAGCACCGGCACCGCGATGCGCTTCGCCACCTCGGTGTAGTCCGTGTCGCGGATCGCGGCGCAGGTCGCGGCATAACCCTCGACGGAATGGCGCGCCAGCATGTTGCGATAGCCGGCGAGATCGGCCGGCCGGTTCGCGTGGAAGGCCGGGGTGAACCAGCGCTCCATCACGACGTCGGCGATGGAGGCGAGGCCGTTGGCCTCTATCGTGGCGATGCGGTCGTTCCAGCTCTCGGCGGTGCCGATCTTGTGGGCCGTGTCGCAAAGCACGATGGCGTCGACCAGGTCTGGCCGCCGGGCATAGACGCCTTGCGCGATCAGGCCGCCGACCGACAGCCCGCAGAGGATCAGATTCTTCAGCCCGAGATGATCGACGAGCGCGATCAGGTCGTCGACATGGTCGTCCATCGCATAGGGGGTCTCGCCCAGATCCGACAGCCCGTGGCCGCGCTTGTCGTAGACCAGCGTCGGGTGAGCGGCAAAGCCGCGCGTGATCGCGCTCCAGACCCGGAAGTCGGTGCCGAGCGAGTTGATGAACACGATCGGACGCGCGCTGCCGGGCGCGGCGAGATGCCGGTAGTGCAGCGTGACGCCGTTCAAACTGACGAATGGCATGGATGCTCCTCGGCGATCAGGGCGGTGGGCATGCCCGTGGTTGGAAAGACAAGTATCCAAGTGGCCGGCCAGACCACTCCCGCGCTGCAGGCCCGCGCCCCGGCAGAGCGCAGGCCTTCGAAGCTGTCAGTCCAGCTTCACGTATTTGCGCCAATCGTGCTGTTCCTTGAAGCCGAGGACTTCGCGGATCTTGCGGTTCGACAGCGGTCCCTCGAATTCGCCCATCTCGCGCGTCACCGGCGTGTTCGGAGCGAATTTCGCCAGGAACGCCTTGGTCGGCATATCAGCGGTGATCGTGTCGTTGACGGCGTTGAAGACCTGGAAGCCAAGCCCGTCCTTCTGCAGGCAGAGATGGACGATCTCGCCGAGATCGCGCGCGTCGATATAGGTCCAGGCATTGCGCTTGCGCGACATCGGATCGGCCAGGTAGCCGGGGAAGCGGTCGTATTCGTGCGGCTCGATCACATTGCCGATGCGCAGGGCGTAGATGTCGGACCCGTAGCGCATGGCGAAGGCGCGCGAGGTCTTCTCGTTCAGCACCTTGGACAGGCCGTAGCTGTCCATCGGATCGATGTCGTAGTCCTCCTCGAGGGGGAAGGAGTGGAAGTCCTTGTCTCCCTCGGCGAAGCAGACGCCGTAGGTCGTCTCGCTCGACGCCACGATGATCTTCTTGATGCCCAGCTTTGCCGCGGCCTCGATGACGTTGTAGGTGCCCATCGTGTTGATGCGGAATGTCTCGTTGTCCGGCTTGATCAGCACGCGCGGCACGGCGGCGAAATGCACCACGGCGTCCACCGGCGCCGGACCCTTGCCGGTCTCGTAGCCATCGAAGCCGAAATGCATCGACAGCGCGTTGAACATCTGGCCGCTGTCGGCGATGTCGGCACTGAGGTTGGCGATCTTCGGGTGGTCGAGCGGCGTCAGGTCGACATTGAGAATGTCGTAGCCCTTGTCGGCGAGGTAAGGCAGCACATGGCGCCCCGCCTTGCCCGAACCGCCGGTGAACACGATGCGCTTGGTCATAAAGTATGCTCCTCCAAATTCGATCCCGATGCGTTACAGCCAATCGCGGCGGAGTTGAAGCCGCAAAGCGCAGTCACCGGACGCTGGATGTCACGCAGGGATTGGCATCGGGCGGGCAGGCCGTGTCGTAGTCGACGATCGTTCCGTCGGTGGTCAGCACCTTGCGCGCAACTGGCCTGAAATCGGGGCTGAAGAAGCTTGAGGCGCTGTCCTTGCCGTCATGGTCGATGCGGGCGAGGTCCAGCATGCTGGCTGCGAGGTTCGCCGTCGAAACCGGCGCCGATGCATTGGCGACGATTGCCGCGCGCGCGCCGGGATTCCCGGCATTGAAGGCGTCAGACGTCCAGGCGACCAGCGGTATCTCGGCGTCCTGAGGCTTGAAGCCCCTGAAGCCGTGACCCTTCTTGCCGCTGGCATCGTCGTAGAGGCGCTGGCCATGGTCCGAGAGGTAGACGACCGCGCCGTGGGTGCCGGTCGCGCGATGGCGCTCGATGATGGCGTGCAGCAGCCAGTCCGTATAGGCGATCGTCCTGTCATATTCGTCGATGGTCACGGCTTGCGCATCGCTGATGTCGGCAAAGCCGTGTGCCTGCCGCACCGGCACGTCGGGCGGGCCGAGGACAAGCGAGTCCGGATAGCGCTGACTGTAGTTGGTATGGCTGCCCAGGCAGTGCAGGACGATCAGCTTGCGCGGCGCGGGATCGGTCAGCGCCGTGTCCAGGTCGGGCAGCATCTCCTCGTCGAGCACGGTGTTCCAGAAGCCGTAATTCGTCGACGCCACGTCCTCGGCCTCGCCCATGATGAGGGCGACCTGATTGCCGACGGCGGTGCGCTGCGTGCCCTGGTTGGTGATCCAGAAGGTCTTGAACCCGGCTTCACGGAAACCCGAGACGAAGGATCTTGACGTGTAGAACCGTTCGGGATGTTCAGCCGTCGCGAAGGAGAAGGAGAGCGGCAGGCTGCGACCGGTCGTCGTGGCCGGGCTCAGCGCATTGCCGAAGCCGACGACGCCCGGCGTGGCGGCGAGCAGCGGATTGGTCGGCCTGGCATAGCCAAACAGGCTCCAGTTGTGCCGCCGCGACGATTCGCCAACCACCAGTATGTAGGTCTCCCGCGCCGGCCCGCCGGCGCGCAGCCTTGCGTCGAAGCTGTAGGCCTCGCGGTCCGCCTGCAGGCGCTCCAGTTCCTTGCGCTCGCCAAGTGCCGCAACGATGCCCGAAACCGTGTGGGTGAGGGGATTGACGCCGAGATAGGCCGCGTAGTGGTCAAAGATGCGAGTCGGCAGATAGACGTCGCGCTTGCTGCCAAAGGCCATCAGATCGCCAGTCAGAAGACCGAAGGGCACGAAGAGCGCCACCGCGCCGACGAGAAGCCGCCGGCCGATGCGCAGATCGTCGAGCCGGCGCTTGGCATGCGCCAGCGCGCAGAAGAGCACCACGACCAGGAGGCCGATCACGAAAAGACCGCCATGCTCGGTGGCAAACTCGCGCGCTTCATGCGGGTCGACGTAGAACACCGCCTCGACGCCGCCGAGCGAGATCAGGCCGCCGAACGCCATGATATGGACGAGTTCGATCAGGTTCAGGAGCAGCACCGGCAGGCCGATCATGATCTGCAGCCAGACGCTGCGCACCAGCGTCAGGATCGCGAAGAACAGGCCGAGGGTCAGGAGCAGCGAAAGCGCATTCGTTGCGTCCGGCCGCTGCCACAGGTACAGCGCGGCCGGCAGAGACAGGATCGCCGCCTGGACAAGCGTCACCAGGGCGAGCGCGGCGCGGCGCGAAAATGTCGGCCGGCCGAGTAGCGATTCACTTGCCGCCGTCATCTGTCTGCTTGCCGTGCCGCCTGTCCCATGAGCCGGCGCATCTTTTGAGGCACGAGGGCGCCAAGTCAATCCGTCTGACGGGCCGACACACGACGCATTTGGCCCGCGTGCAGCATGGGGTTGCGGGCAGGGTTGGTTTGTAACACCATGCTGTCGATGCACTGCGCCTCAAGGGAGGAACAGGACCGGCACATCGGGGCGCCGGCGGCGAATTCGGGGACAATGGCGGACACATTCAGCGCGACCGGATTGCGGAAATCCTACGCCGCACGCGAAGTCGTTGCCGGTGTCGACATTTCCATCTCGCGCGGCGAGATCGTCGGCCTGCTTGGTCCGTCCGGTTCCGGCAAGTCCACCATCTTCAACATGCTGGCCGGACTGCTGCGGCCGGATGCCGGCAAGATCGTGCTCCGCGGCCGCGACATCACCGACATGCCGATCGACGCACGCGCCCGCATGGGACTGGGCTATGTTCCGCAGGCACCCGCCCTGTTCGGCGCGCTGAGCACGGAGGACAATCTGCGCATCGCCATCGAGGCGCGCAGCCGGGAGCACTCCACCGAACGCCTGCTGAACGCCGTCTGCGCCGCGTTCGAACTGGAAAAGTTCCGCAAGACGCGGCTTGCCAACCTGTCGGGCGGCCAGCGCCGCTGGGTGGAAATCGCCTTCGCCGTGCTCGGCGGGCCCGCCTTCCTGCTGCTCGACGAACCCTTCACGGGTCTTGATCCGATCGCGTCGGAGCGGCTGTCGGCGACCATCGTCCGGTTGGCGAGACTGGGCATCGGCATATTGCTGACGGATCACAATGTGCGTAATGCTTTGAAGATCGTCGAGCGTGCGCATGTCATCGACAACGGCACGATCATCGCGGCGGGTACATCGGAGTCCATCGTCGGGGACGCAAATGTCAGGGCGACCTATCTGGGCACCAGCTTTTCACTGTAGAGGCGATGTGGCGCCCGCCGCGCCGGCGGCCTGATGCGCTATATCGGCCACACAGTCCTGCGCATCGTCGGGCTTTGCCTGCTCATCTTTTCCGGGCTGCTGGCGGTGTTTGCAATCGAGAAGTTCTCCTACCTTCTCGACATCGCCTTTCGCTACAAGGTGGACTTCGCCAATTTCATGATCCTGTATGTCGCGCTGCTGCCCGACGTCGCGGATTTCATCCTGCCCATCGCGCTGGTCATCGCCTGCTATGTGATCCTGCTGCAGAAGCGCGAGGCGCGCGAGTTCCTCGTCTGGTCGAGCGCCGGCGATGGCGCGCGAACCATCCTCCTGACCGCAGCCTGGGTGGGGACTATCGCCGTCGTCCTGTGCGTGCTTCTGTCCGGCTTCGTGAAGCCGGCGGCAAGCCTCCTGTTTCGCCAGCACTACGCCCAGGCTTTTGCCGATGCGCTGTCGAGCGGGCTGCCCGGTGGCAATTTCTATCCGCAGGACGACAGCGTCCTGTTCGTTGCCTCCGCCGCGCTGCCGAACGCCACCAAGATGCGCGTGTTCGGCTTCGACGACGACCAGCTGAAACGTCTCACGGTCTCCAACTGTGCCAGCCTGCGGGCCGTCGGCGGCGAGGTCCGGTCCGATCTCTGCGACGCGCGCGTCTATCTCTTCGGCTTCGATGCGCAGGCACCGTCGCAGACGCGGTTGCGGCAGGGCCTCGCGCCCGTGGGCAGCCTCAGCCGGTGCCGCCTTTGCGCCGGTCCCGACGGGGGGCTCGACATCGTGAGGCTGGAGGCGGGACAATCCTCCATCCGGTTCAGGATGGAGTCGGTCTTCGGCTCGCCGGGCACGACGCAAGACAAAGACCGCTCGCTCGCAGACCTGCTCACGCTGCGGGACGGTGCGATCGGGTCGCCGGCCGACGCACGACGTGCAGCGACCTATCTGCTGCTGGCGCTGACCTGTCTGGTCGCCGTCGCCGCGGCACTTGCCGCCATCGCCGCCACGGCCCACCGCACGGGCATCTTTGCGCTCTGCGGGGCCATGGGTCTGGTCATTGCCGCAATGGTCGTGGTGCAGTCGGGCCTGCTTCTGGTCGGGCCACTGACCAATCCGGCCTACCTTGCCGCATTGCTGCTCGGCGGTTGCGTCATCTGTGCCGGGGCCATCGGCTTCATCGCCATCCGCTTCCACACGAGGCTGGTGACGCCGATGTTCGTGAAGGGCTGACCGGCATGGCGATCACCGCGACCACGCCCCTTCGCAAGCGGCCGCTGCTCGGTACCTATGAGCGCGTGATGATCCGCCACTATCTCTGGCATATCCAGGTCGTGCTGCTTGCGGTGCTGGGCGTCATCACCGCCATCGACATTTCGGGCGAGGTGTCGCGGGTCTGGCGGGAAGGCAGCGCGCTCGGCCCGTGGACGGGGGTGTCCAACCTTGCCCAGTTCATCGCATATCGTATCCTGGACAACGGTACGCAGGTCTTTCCGGTCGCATTCGTGCTGGGCATCGTCTGGGCCGAGATCGCGCACTCCTATTCCGGCCAGCGGACCATGGCGCGCACGGCGGGCATGTCTCTCACGCGCGGCGCCACCGCCCTGGTGATCATCGCCACCCTGTCGGTGCCCATCCAGTTCCTGCTCGACAATGTCGTGCGGCCCTATGCCTTCATGAGCCTCAGCGAGAAGGGGCTCGGCGAATATGGCTGGCGCTACCGGCGCCTGCGCGCCGAACGCACCGAGTGGCTCGCCTTCGACGGCAACATCGTCCAGGTCCGCATGCGCGACGATCAGGAGCCGGTGCTGCACGATCTCACCGCCTACGAGTTCTCGCCGGCTGGCGAACTCCTGCGCATCACGGATGCCCCCGCGCTTTCGGCGGCCGAGCCTGGCGACTGGACGCTTTCGGAAGCGCGCGTCTGGAACTTTTCGAGCACCACCGGCGAGAGCAAGCCGGTCGGCTATACGGCCCACGACCAGATTCCGCTCGAGGTGCCGATCAGCATGCTATGGCTGGAATATCGCTGGATCGGACCCAAATACGTGCCCCTGATGGACCTGGCTAAGCTGGCGCGGTCCGTCGGCATTCCCGACAATGCGCCTCATTATGCGGACTGGCTGCAGATCCGCTTCGCGCAGGCCTTCAATCCGGGTCTGGTGTCGCTTTGCATGACCGGCATCTTCTTCCTGCTGCTCGACCGCCGCGGCCTGCTCGTATCGGCCGTCTGCATGCTGGCTGCGGGCTATCTCGGCTTCAGCGTGACGCGGGTCATGGCCGTTGTGGCGAGCTATCAGGTGCTGCCCGGCGTGGTGTCGATCTGGATGCCGTCGCTCTGTTTCCTCGCGCTCGCCGTGTTTCTCGTGGCGCTGCTGCGTCGCCGGGACGACCGGCACAGCGCCTGACGGATCAGCGCTGGGCGGCGCGCTGCAGAGCGACGCCGGACGAGCCGGGTTTGCTTGCTGCCGCGCCGGCCGTGAAGTCGTCGACGGCGGCGACGATCGCATCCGCGGTTGCCTGCCATGGCGCCGGACGGAAGTCGGAGCCGATCAGGCCCTCAAATCTGCCGAGGGCCGACCGATCGAAAATGGCCTTCTCGACAAGGCGGTAGGCGGCGTCGACGTCGCGCGGATCGTGATACTGCACGAACCTGCCGCCGACCTCCGGTATCGACGTCGCATCCGAGGCGATGCAGTGCCTGCCATAGAAGAGGCTTTCCGCCACCGGCAGGCCCCACCCTTCGCAGAAGCTCGGAAACACCGTGAACAGCGACGATCTGTAGAGGACGGCGAGCGCCTCGTCGGACAGGTTCTCGACCACCCTGATCTTGCCGTCGAGAAAGCTCGTTTCCTTCAAAACCTGGCGCAGGTCCTTGATTTCCCAGCCATATTTTCCGGCGAAGACGAGCTCGGGAACAGCGTCGGCGCCATGTTCGCGGATGAGCCGCTGCCATACATGAAACAGCAGCATGTGGTTCTTGCGGATCTCGATGGTCGAGACATAGAGGACGTGGGTCCGCTCCGGCAGCGGAATGTCCATGGCGCCGCCGGTCGGTATCCCGAAGCCCGCGCCGAACGGGATCACCCTGGTTTCCGGCACGGGTAGCCGGAGGCCCGCAAGGTGGTTCGCAAGTGCCGCGGCGGAGCTTCTCGACGGCGTCATCACGAAATCCCAGACCTGCGCCATCTGTGCCAGCCAGGTCGAGAAGGTGGGGATGTGACCGGGATCGACATAACTAGAGTGGCTGACCGGCAGCACGTCATGGACCAGCAGCGCGAAGCGCAGTCCGAAATCGCGCTTCAACTGGGCGATGGTCCTGGCAAAGTTCCGGTGAGTCCATGAGGCGCCCAGGTTCATCAGCACGTCGCCGGGCCGCACCGCCGCCGCAAAGCTGCGTGCATGCCTGCCTCGCGACAGGATCCGTGCCGAGGCGGCCAGACGGCGCGCCAGGAAGCGGCGGAGCTGGAAGAGGGGCAGAAGCCGGTTGTCACCGCTGTAGCGCGAAAGGAATTCATTGCCGTCGGTGAGCCGCTCGACATCGAGATAGCTGAGGATTTCGATCTCGCGCGCGTTCCTGCCGATCCGGCAGAAGCGGACGCGGGAGGCATGCGTGGCGGCCAGGCAGCCGAGGATCTGCGACTGCACCCGGCCGATGCCGGTCGGCGTCACCGAGCCGTCGAAATAGCGGATGAAATCGTCGACCTCGATCCAGATCGTGGCGCCGCTCGAGATGGTCATCGCCCCAGCAGTCCCCTTTCGATCCGCCCGCCTCGACCTACAGTCGAAGTGGCTTTCCGCCAATTGTTTTTTCTGATCGGCCGCGTGTATATCGGGCCCGAGACCCGTGGTACGCGCGATCGTGTCGGCTTCAGGGATCGGGCGCAGATGGCGGGTGACGGGGAAGTCGGTACGGGCATGTCGAGCGGTACCATCACGCCAGTCCTTGCGGTCCTGCTCGACCCGTTCCGGTCGATCTGGCGCCACCGCGAGATTTTCCGGCGGGTTCTGGCGCGCGACATCCAGTCGTCGTTCCGCGGCAGCGTGCTGGGCCTATCCTGGGTGCTTCTCGTGCCACTGGTGCTGGTCGCGATCTACACGTTCGTGTTCGGCGTCGTGCTCAAGTCGACCTGGGCGGTGACGCCGCGCTCGCGCTACGAGGTGCCGCTCATCTTCTTCACCGGGCTGATCGTGTTCGGCTTCTTCATGGAGGTCATCACCCGGGCACCCAACTTCATCCGCGAGAACAAGACCTACGTCACCAAGATCATCTTCCCGGTCGACATATTGTGCTGGGTCCTGGTCGGCACGGCGCTGTTCAAGCTGTGCGTCAACCTTGCCCTGCTGCTGGTGTTCATTCTCATCGTCACGGGCGGACTGCCGGTTCGCGCGCTACTCGTCCCGGTTCTGATGCTGCCCTTCATCTTCTTCACCACCGGTCTCGGCTGGATGCTCGCCGCCATCGGCGCCTTCATCCGCGACCTTTCGCATGCGCTTCAGGCACTCGGGCCGATCATCATGTTCATCAGCCCGATATTCTACTCGGTGCTGCAGGTGCCCGAGGCCTACCGGGGTCCGTTCTTTCTCAACCCGCTCACCTTCATGCTGGAGAGCATGCGCGGCATCCTGTTCTTCGAACAGTCCTTTTCGGCGAGCGGCTATCTGATCTACCTGGCGGCCTCGCTGGTCGTCTTCATGGGCGGCTACGCTTTCTTCCAGCGTCTGCGGCCGGGCTTTGCCGATGTCGTCTGACGTATTCGTCCGCACGCGCGGGCTCGGCAAGCGGTTCAAGCTGCACGACTCCGCCTGGGGCCGGCTCGCCGACGGCATGATCGGCAGCGGCAATGGCCGCGAGCACTGGGCGCTGCGTGACATCGACCTCGACCTGAAGCGGGGCGAATGCATCGGCATCGTCGGCCGCAACGGCGCGGGAAAGTCGACCCTGCTCGAGATGATCTGCGGCATTCTCCAGCCGAGCGAAGGAAGCGTCGAAACCTCGGGGCGCATCGCCGCGCTGCTGCAACTGGGCGCCGGTTTCAACCCGGAATTCACCGGCCGCGAGAACGCGTTCCTGGGTGCGGCCCTCTACGGGCTGGGCAGCCGGGAGATCGAGAGCCGGATGCCGGCCATCGAGGCCTTCGCCGACATCGGCGACTTCATCGATCGCCCCGTGCGGGACTATTCGAGCGGCATGTATGCGCGGCTGGCCTTCTCGGTCTGCGCCCATGTCGATGCCGAGATCCTGGTCGTCGACGAGATACTCGGCGTGGGCGACGCGCGCTTCCAGCAGAAATCGATGCGCTTCATGCGCGCGTTCCGCAAACGCGGCATCGTTCTCTTCGTCTCGCACAACGAGCATGCGGTCGCCGCGCTCTGCTCGCGGGCGATCTGGATCGATCGCGGCAGCCTGGCTGCGAGCGGACGCACGGCCGACGTGCTTTATCTCTACCGCCGCGAGATGTCGCGGCTGATGGGTCCGGAGCAGCGGTTCGAGGTCTCCGGTGGCCCCACGGAACCGGCCATGGGCGCCGAGCCACCACCAGCGCCCATTGCCGTGGAATCGGACAATGCCGGTTTCGATCCGGACAATCCGCCAGCGACGACTGGCGGCGGCACGATCGGCGCGGTGCGGCTGGCCTTCGAGGACGGCGCGTCGGCGGTGTCGGCATCGGGCGGCGAGGACGTCGTCCTGACGGTCACCTGTCGCGTGGCCGACCCGTCCGCCCGGCCACATCTGCTGTTTGCCCTCCGCAACCCGATGGGACAGATCGTCTTCGCGGGCGATAGCCGCGACGGTGGCGATGTGTCCCCGCTGCCCGCCATGGGCGAGGACATCGCCTGGGAGTTCGGCTTCAGCCTGCCCTTCCTGCCGACTGGCAGCTATCCGTTCGATCTCTTCCTCCTGGCGGATCGGGATGGCACGACGCTCTGCCTGGACGTGCGCGAGAATGCGGCCATCGTCCAGGTGCTGTCGCGGCACGTATCGAGCGGCATGGCCAACATCGCCATGGATCGCGCGCTGCTGCTGGTGGGGGCGGAGGCCGGCTGAGATGGGCGAGGTCCTGATTCGCGCCACCGGCCTCTGCAAGACCTATGCGCGCGGCGCCAATCCGCTGGCGCGGATGGGCAACCTGCTCCTGACGGGCGGCACGGGCCGCCACGGCTTCGAGGCGCTGCGCGATGTCGGCTTCTCTCTCGTCCGCGGCGAGGCACTCGGCGTGGTCGGCCGCAACGGCGCCGGCAAGTCGACGCTGCTGCAGATCCTGTGCGGCACGCAGACGGCGACGTCCGGCACGGTCGAGCGGTTCGGGCGCATCGCCGCCATGCTCGAACTCGGCGCCGGTTTCAATCCGGAGTTCACGGGCCGCGAGAACGTTTTTCTGAACGCCTCTCTCTATGGCCTTTCCGAGGCCGAGATCGCGTCGCGCTTTGCATCCATCGCGGCGTTTGCCGACATCGGGCCCTTCATCGACCGACCGGTGCACGAATATTCGAGCGGCATGCATGCGCGCCTGGCCTTCGCCATCTGCGCCCATGTCGATGCCGACGTGCTGGTCGTCGACGAAGTGCTCGGCGTCGGCGACCATGCGTTCCAGGCCAAGTGCCGCGGCTTCATCGAAGGCTTCCTGAAGCGCGGCGCGGTCATCTTCGTGTCGCATGACGAACTTGCCGTCCTGTCGGTGTGCGAACGCGCGCTCTGGCTGGAGCACGGCGTCCTGATGGCGCAGGGCAGTTCGCAGGATGTGCTGCGCCAATATCGTGAAGCGACGGAGATCTATGCCGACGGGGCGGCGGGCGCGTCTGATACCGGCAGGTCGGTTCGCACCGCACCGCCAGCCACCGACCGGTCGACAGAGGCCGATCCGCGCGCGGGCACGAACCCGGTCGCGGTGTCGCCCTTCCTGTCGCAATCGCCGTCGCACGGCCATGGCGGCGCAGTGATCGACGACGTCTATTTCGGCGGTCCCGACGGCGTCAGGCAGCAGCGCGTCGAGGGCGGCGGCACTGTCGTCCTGCACATTGTCGGGCGTGCGCTCGAGCCGATCGCCCGGCCGATCGTCGGCTTCATCTTCCGCGACGCGCTCGGCCAGAACCTTTTTGGCGACAACACCTACCTGGCCTACCGCGACGATCCCCGGACCATGGCCGCCGGCGACCCGTTCCACGCCATACTGCAGTTCCGGCTGCCCTATCTGCCGCTCGGCACCTACACGATCGCGCCCTCGATCATCGACGGCACGCAGCAAAGCCATGTCCAGCTGTTCTGGATCGAGGAGGCGCTGATTCTCACCGTGGACCAGTCGCCGGTGCGCATCGGCGCGATCGGCGTTCCGATGCGGGTTCGCAGCGTGGTCCAGGCCCAATGACGCGGCGTCGTGGACCGCTTGTGGCGGCGCGGGATTGCCGATATTGACGGCGCACGGCGCGCCAACTCACGCCGCGAGAGCGACGTGCTCCCCCACAGGTTTCAGAACGTTTCCATGATCAAGCTAGCGATTATCGGCATCGGCAATTGCGCCAGTTCCCTCGTCCAGGGCATCTCCTACTGCCGCGAGCACGGCGACGCCGCGGTGGGCGTCCTGCTGCCGGACCTCGGTGGCTATGCGCCTGCCGACATTGAGGTCGTGGCGGCCTTCGACGTCGACGAGCGCAAGGTCGGACTGCCGCTGTCGCAGGCCATATACGCCCTGCCCAACAACACGAAGCGCCTGCAGACGACGGTCGGGGACAATGGGGTCGTGGTGTCGGCCGGGCCCGTGCTCGACGGCGTCTCGGCCCTGATGCGCAACAGCGAGGCGGCGCTCAGCTTCCGGCCGGTCGACAGCGCGCCGCCGAGCGCTGCCGAGGTGACCGCGATCCTGAAGGAATCGGGTGCCGAGGTCGTGATCAACTTCCTGCCCGTCGGGTCGCAGCAGGCGGCCGAGTTCTACGCGCAATGCGCCATCGACGCGGGCTGTGCCTTCGTCAACTCGATCCCGGTCTTCATGGCCAGCAACCAGGCCTGGTCGCGCCGCTTCGAGGCGGCCGGGCTGCCGCTGCTGGGCGACGATTTCAAGGCACAGATCGGCGCGACGATCGTGCACCGCACGCTTGCCCATCTGTTCGACATCCGCGGCGCCGAGATCGACCGCAGCTACCAGCTCAATGTCGGCGGCAACACCGACTTCCTCAACATGATGGACATGAACCGGCTTACCACCAAGCGCGTGTCGAAGACCGAGGCGGTGCAGAGCGCGGTCAAGACACGGCTCGACGACAATAATGTGCGCATCGGCCCGTCCGACTATGTGCCGTGGCTGATGGACGAGAAGGTGGCCTATATCCGCGTCGAGGGCCGGCTGTTCGGTGGCATCGCCACCAATCTCGAGGTTCGGCTTTCCGTCGAGGATTCGCCCAATGCCGCGGCAATCGCGCTGGTCGCCATACGCTGCGCCCGCATCGCCCTCGACCGCGGGCTTGCCGGCGCCGTTCCAGACGTCTGCTCGTTCCTGTTCAAGCATCCGCCGCAGCAGGTCGACGACGAGGTAGCGCTGGAGCGACTGCTGGCATTTGCGGCGTCAGAGGGCACCGCCCAATAGCAGCCGCTGCAGCCTTGCGGCGCTTTCGGCCCAGCTCAGCCGTGGCATCGCTTTCGATGACGGCGCCTTGCCTTGCCTGTCGAGCTGAAGCCAGCCTCCGATCGCATCCGCAAGCGTGTCTGCCGACGCGGTATCGAAGTAAAAGGCATGCTCACCCGCCACCTCGCGGAAGACCGGGATGTCGCGCGCGATGATCGGCAGGCCGTGCGCCGCCGCCTCGATCAGCGGCAGGCCAAAACCCTCGCCATGGCTGGCGGCGATCAGGCAGGCGCACGCCGCATAAAGCCGGGCAAGATACTCGTCGGACGCCCGCTCGATCCAGACGAGTCTTCGGCCACGCTCCGCGTGGCGCTTCAGCCGGCCGATGAAGTCATCGAGCATCCATCCCGGCTTGCCGACGATGACCAGCATCTCGCTGCCGCCGTTCGCCCAGATGCGCTCGAAGGCGTCGAGCACCTGCGCATGTCCCTTGCGCGGTTCCACCGTGCCGACCATCAGGAAGGAGCGCTGAGCCGCAATCGCTCCCAGGACGCGCGCCGCGTCCCGCGGAAGTCCTGTCGACGGTTTCGAGGCGGACAGGTCGGCGCCATGATGGGAATGCACCACACGCAGATCCGGGTTGCCGATGCAGCCGCTCGCTGCCCGCCACGCCACGAAGTCGTCCGCCACGGCCTTCGACACGCAGACGACCCTGTCGGCTTCGGCGACGACGCGCAGCCACCGCTCATGCGTGCCCGCCGCATGCGGCGGAAAGAACTGCGGCAGACGCACCGGCAGCAAATCGTGCACCATGAAGGCCACGCCGACGCCATGGTTGCGCATGGCCTGGTAGGTGGCGCGGTTGCGGATGACGCTTTCATGCTCGAGGTCGGGCATGAAATATATGTCGCCGGCGCGCAGGTCGATCGCGTCGTCCTCCAGCTTCCGGCTGCGAAAGCCGAGGAGGTCGGCGGTGAAGCGCCGGGCGTAGAAGAAGCCCGTGCCGCGCGCATATATCGGCTCGATGCAGTATCCGTCGGGTGGCGCGGCGATCATTGCGCGGATCAGCGCGCGCACGGCGCGCTCGATGCCGGTGCGCAAATCGTTGCGGACGATGGCCGAGACATCGACAAGGATCTGGCGTTTTGCAAAGGCGGGCTGGATCGACAGCGCGGCGCAGGCCGCCGCTGCTTCCCTCTCCAGCCTGCCGCGGCCGTCAAGGACGCTGCCCAGGGCAGGGCCGAGGCGGGCAAGGCTGCTGCGGGGCCTTGCGGCGAAGGCCTCGATGGCCTCGGCGTAGCGCGCGGCGACCTCGTCGGGGTTGTTGTTACGCCTGACGTGGTCGACGGCGCGTTCGGCGATCGCCCGCCGCTTGCCGGCATCGCCTTCGAGGGTCTCAATGGCCTCCACCAGCGCGCTGTCGCCGAAAGTGTCGGGGAGCATCCATGCCGTGCCTTCCGGCAGGTCGGCCATGCTGCCATGGGCGTTGACGATCAGCGGTACGCTGCCATTCATGCAGTCCAGCACCGTTCCCGAGGTCTCGCCGCGCGACAGCGCCCGCAACTGCACGGCAACATCGGTGGCGGCGAGGTAGAGCTGGAACCGCGCCTCGTCCTCCCAGCCGGTGATGCGGATGCGGTGGCCTTTTGCCTCCTTGATCCGGTCGGCCAGGGCACGGCCATAATGCCCGCCCTCGTTGGTTCCGACGAACAGCAGCGTGCACCGCGGATCTTTGGACAGGCGCGAGGACAGCCAGGCTTCGACCAGCCTGTGGTTGAGCTTCGTCGGCCCCAGTCCGCCGAAAGCGCAGACGACGAAGTCTTCTGCGGCAAGTCCGAGCTCTTTGCGCGCGGCGTTGCGGTCGGACGCCGGGCGCGGCGCGCGAAGATGCGGGATCACGGTGATCCTGCGCTCGGCATCAGGCCCGTGCCAGTGCCTCGCAAGCGCCCGGGTGCTCTCGGCATGCACGATGACGCCCGTGGCGTTGGCCAGCACAGAGGCGCTGCACGGATAGCGCCAGATCACGTCGACAGGCTGCTTTTCGAGGAAGCGTTCGGACGCCGGTCCGTAGCCATGCGCGTGATAAAGCTCGCGGATCCACTGGCCAGGCGCATATTTCGAAGTCTCCATGTCGGAGACCACGCCGGACAGGAAGAAGTCGTGCAGGACGACCGCGCCGGGATGCGCCGCAAGCAGCGCAAACATGTGGCGATGGAAGTTGGAATTGCCGAAATGATAAAGGATGCGATCGTAGCTGCCGGCATTGGCAGCGAACCACTTGCTGTCGCGCAAGGCGTGGCCCGCGCTCCATTGCCCGCGATCGATGCGCTGGACCACCAGGTCGATCTCGTAGTGCCTCGACAGCGCGGGAATCAGCTCGGCGCTGTAGAAGCTGATGCCGCTGCGCTGCGGTGGCAGCGGCGAGACGTAGGCGAGCCTCGGCCTGCGGGTCGGCATCTGGGGTCGTTTCGGCGCCATGTCGTGGGTTGCGAGCAGCAGTGCCATCACCAGGTCGCGGTCGCTGTCGCCGATCGGCGTGACATTGTCCGCCGACCCGTCCATCGCGTGGTGAAGGGCGCCGGGTGGCGCAAAGATCCGGCTGGCCTTCGCGAGGTGCTGGACCATGGACCGGCTAACGCCGTCCGAAGGCGCGGTGGGGCCGGGCGCGGCACTTCCCAGCGCCACGAAGGTCGGGATGTCGTGCAGCAGGCCGATGCTGAACACGCAGTCGGCCGCCGCCGCGCCGGGTTCGAGCAGTGCGACCACGAGATCGGCGTCGAGGCTGGCAATCAGCGCCTCGCGCATCAGCTGCGCCGCCTTGATCTGGAAAGCCGGCGCGTGCGCGATGCCGTCGCCTGCATCGCTCGAATACCAGAGCCGTATGCCGGCTGCCGGCAGGAACTCGGCAAAGGCCTTGCGGATGTCCAGGATCCGGTCGGGCAGCTGCCCGTTGAGGATCACTAAGATCTCGTGCTGCTCCCAGCCGGTGACCAGCGCCACCAGGCCGGCGCGGAGCGCTGCGTATCGCTCTTCGCGCAGCCGGCTGGACTGCAGCACCTGTCCATCGATGACGATGCGCATCAGCCGCCCTTGGCCTTGCGCCCGGGTTGCAGCGCAGCGGCGATGCCGCGGGCGGGCGCCGAAAGGTTCGGCATCAAGGCAGGCTTGTCGGCCTGGTGCATCAGCCGGCCAGTGGCGCCGTTCAGCCGCTCGGTCAGCGTGTCCATGAAGGTGCGCTTGTCGAGACCGGCGGGGATGGGCTCCAGGATCTCCACGGTGATCGTCCCCGGATGTCTCAGCCAGGAGCGGTACTGCCAATACAGCCCGGAGTTCAGCGCCACCGGCACGCAGGGAATGCGCAGCCGTTCGTAGAGCGCGGCAACCCCGCGCCGCACGGGAGGGTTTTGATCCGTTCCCGTTCGGGTTCCCGCCGGGTAGATCAGCACGCTTCGGCCTTCCTCCACCCGCTGCCGCGCCGCGGTGATCGAGTCGCGGATCTTGTCGATGTCTCCGGAGCGGTATGCGGGAATGTGGCCGTTCTTGCGCGAGATCGTGCCGACCAGCGGATAGCGGAAGATCTCCTCCTTGATGACCATGGCCGGGTTGCCCAGCAGGATGGGCAGGAACAGGTTTTCCCAAGTCGTCTGGTGCGCCGATGCGATGAGGACGGGGCCGGGTCGCAGCCGCTCGATGCCGCGCACCTCATAGGTGGTGCCGCAGATCCACTTCAGCAGGAACAGGATGCCGCGCAGATAGGCTGTAATGAACGGCCAGCCGACGCGGATCGGGAAGATGGCGAGCGGCACGGCAAACAGGAAAACGCCCGAAAGCGCGAGCGCCGCAATGGCGAAAGCCACGTTTCGAACGTAGAGCAGACTGCGGGATCGATCCATGGGAGCATTCTTGCCGGGGCGCCGGCTTCTTGTGTGTCCGCGCCTTGCTAGTCAACAGGATTTTGTCGGTCCACCCCGCCCGTTGGGTCCGCCGCCACGTGATGCGCCGGTCGACGGTATTGAACCGCTCCCGCAACGGGAGTAGGGGGATGGCCGGGGCCAGGAAGACACGTTCAGGGAATGAAATGACGCTAAGGGAGCCGACCAACGCGCGCGACCTGGCCGAGGAGATTGTCGACATCGTCGCCGCAGAGGCGATGATGGATCGCGACAGGCTCGGGCCGGATGTCCTGCTGAAGGACCTCGATATCCAATCCGCCGACTATGTTATGATCCTGATGTCGGTCGAGGAGAAGTACGGCGTCTATATTTCCGTCGACAGCGCCTTCACCGACGCCAAAACGGTGGGCGAACTGGTCACTGTCGTGGCCGACAGAATCAGGGACGCGCCGGCCGGAGCATCGGCTTGAAGCGTGTCGTCATCACCGGCATGGGCGCAGTCAGCGCCTGCGGCCTGGGTGCGGATCGCCTCTGGCAGGCGGCGCGCGACGGGCTGAGCGGCGTCGGGCCCATCGCCTTCGAATCCATGCCGCGCCAGCAGGTGAAGAACGCCGCCTCGATTTCGCCCGACGACATCGCGGCCGTGTGGGCATCCGCCAAGCCGCGGGCGCAGGACCGCGTGACGGCAATCGCGCTCGCCGCTGCGCGCGAAGCCGTCGCCCAGTCCGGCCTCGCGCCGGATCAGTTCGGCCCGTCCTGCGGCGTCATCATCGGCTGCGGCTATGGCGGCGCCGAGACCAACGACCGCAATGTCACGGCCTTTGCGCGCGATCCGCTTGCCCGCGTCGACCCGATGAGCATTCCCAAGATCATGACGAACGCGCCAGCGTCCTGGGTGGGCATGGAGTTCGGCGCGCGCGGCATGACCATGTGCATCTCCACGGCCTGTTCGTCGGCGACACAGTCGATCGGCATGGCCGCCCTGATGATCCGGCACGGCCTGCTGACGCGCTGCATCGCCGGCGGCAGCGAGGCGCTTCTGGCGCCGAGCGTGTTTCGCGCCTGGGAAGTGTTGCGGGTGATGACCGCCGGCCTGTGCCGTCCCTTCTCGGAAGGACGCGACGGCATGGTGATCGGCGAGGGCGCCGGCATATTCGTGCTGGAATCGCTGGAGTCCGCACAGGAGCGCGGCGCAACGATCATTGCCGAGATTGCCGGTTATGGCACCACGGGCGATGCCGGAGACCTTTTGCGCCCCGACCCGGCGGGCGCCGCGGCCGCCATGACGGCGGCAATCGCCGATGCCGGCCTGACGCCGGCAGACGTCGCCTATGTCAATGCGCACGGCACCGGCACAGTTGCCAACGAAGCCTCGGAGACCCAGGCGCTGCGCAGCGTGTTCGGCCAGCGGCTCGATACCACGCTGGTGTCGTCCACCAAGCCGATCCACGGCCATGCGCTGGGCGCGGCCGGCGCTCTGGAATTCCTCATCACCGTCAAGGCGCTAGTGGAACAGGTCGCGCCGCCGACCATCAATTTCACAGCCGTCGACCCCAGCCTCGGCATCGACCCGGTCGCCAATGTCGCGCGGGCCTTTGCCGGCGACGCCTGCATGTCGAACTCCTTCGCCTTCGGAGGCGTCAACGCCTCGCTGGTGGCCAGGCGCTTTTCTTGATCATGAGCCGGTCCGTCGAGCTCGGGCCGACGCGCGTTGACCTCAGCCAGTCCGACGCCGACGGCCTGGCATCGCTGCTGCGTGAAATTCTCGGGCAGCGCGACGCGCATGCCGGTGTGCCGCACATCGCCGCCATGCGGCTTTTGGCCGATGCCGCGTCGCGCGAAAGAATGGATTTCAGCCTGGCGGGGCAGGGCCGGGCGGTGATCCACGAGGCGCAGACGATCCGGACGCCGGTGCCGATCGTCGCGGGCACGCAACTGATCGCCACCGGATCGATGGTCACGAATTCCGACGAGGCCGCCACGCTTTCGCTGAGGCTGCGCGATGAAAGCGGCGTCACGGTCTGCATATTGGAGACGCGGCTGCGTTTCGGCGACCTTGCCGGCATGGCGAGGACCGGACAATCCCGGTCTCCGGGGGGGGCGCCATCAGGCAGTCTGGATCGGTCGCTGCCGATCACGGCCGCGCATGTGCTGCGCTATGCAGCGCTGTCGGGCGACCGTAACCCGATCCATGTCGATGCCGCCCTGGCCGCCTCCGCCGGGCTGCCGGAACGCGTCGTGCACGGCATGCTGCTGGTCGGCCTGGCCGAAGTGGCGCTTGGCCGTCATTGTGCAGGCGGGCGGCTGGCCGAAACCCGAACGCGCTTCGTCGCGCCGGTGTTTGTCGGCGAGAGCGTGTCCCTCGATATCAATGAGCGCGGCCTTTCGCCGGGCGGCGCGAGGCTGGCGCGGGTCAGCATCGCCACCCAGTCGGGACAGATCGCCTGTATCGTCGATGCGGCGGTCGAACCGGCCTGACCGGATCAGCCCCTGTCGGCGCGCGACAGGAGTATGTTGACCCAGACGATCGCGGCCATCAGCACGATGGCGAAAACCATGGTCATGAGGGACGGAAGAGCGAGCGTCATCGGCCCGGTCATCTGCGCATTGTGCCAGATCGCATAGCCGAACAGGACGGGCAGCGTGACGCCGACCAGGGGGATGCGGCGAAAGAGATGGAGGAAGTGGAATTTTACGCCGTTGCGGCCGAGGAAATTCAGGGTGACGCCGAAGAACAGCGAGAATAAGTTGATCACCACGAGCATCGCCACCGAGAAGGCGACGAAAAGCAGTGCCGCGAGCCACAGGAACGCCTGGCGGACGCCCCGAAGGTCGGTCGGCGGCTCCTGGCCGAAGGAATGGTACATCAGCGCAATCACGGCGATCGTCTCCGGGCATAGGCCCCACGCGTCGACACGCTCTACCAGTCTTTCGCGAAATGCTTCAAGGCGGTTTCGTCGTTCTCGCCGGAGCGGTTGACGCCTTGGGTCAGCGCCTGCCGGAAAGATGCCCAGGTCTCGATCGGCAGTTCGGCCGAGCGCACCACGAAGCGCGGGACGCCGGTACGGGCCAGGTGCCCGCTGACCCAGACATCGTCGACGAACCGCACGGCGGCAGGCGCCCCAGAAAAGTTATGCACGGCGCGGCCCAGAACCCGCGGCGGCAGCAGATATCCCCATGTGCCGAACAGCACGTCCACCGGCACCGTCTCGGCGATCCCGGTTGTCAGCACGTGGTCGAGCGCGGCGAACGGCACGCCGCGTTCCAGGCGGACGCCGCGAAACCCGAGCGCTGCACCGGGCCGCAGCCGGTGCTCGCGCAACAGAGTCGCAATGAAGCCCCTGGGGTAGATCACGTCGTCGTCGACCACGATCAGCGCGGCATCGGGTTCCGCGTCGAGCGCTGGCAGGAATTTCGTCGCGGGCCCCTGATCCTGGCAGCGCAGGATCTCGACGCCATCCGGAAGATCGAGCTTTTCCGGGTCGGGATAGGGTTCTCCCTTGCCGCTGACCTGGGGCAGGGCCAGCAGGATGCGATCCGCCGGTTCGGACTGGTCGATCAGGCTGCGCAGCACGGGCGACAGGCTCCCGGCACGCGCCGGGATCGTGGTGAGGCTGACGACGACGCGTTCGGCGCGCGTCGGAACGTCGTGCCGTGCCGGTGCTGCGAAGACAAAGCGCCCCGCGCGCCACAGCGTCCGTGCCAGGCCAACCGGCCGCATGTTCCTGAACCGCGACAGGCCGCGTCGGAGTTCGCGCCTCAGGCGATTCTGGCCCGGTTTTCCCGTCATCGCAACACGCCCCGCGCCGACCCGTCTGCGCCGGACAGGCTTTCGTCGACGAGGCTTGCCGGGAAGGGGTTCGGCCATTTGTCGCGCTCGATCCAGAGTCGCGACAGCGGCTTCGTGGTCGCCGCCTTCCAGCCGCCGAAGCAATGATGGCGGGCATGGATGTTGGCATTGAGCGGCCAGACGTCGGGGTAGTGCAGCGGCGCCATCAGCGCTATCTGGCGCAGGACGGTGATGTCGGGCCACGAAGCCTCGTAAAACAGCCGCGTCAGCATGCGCGGGCCGGTCAGGTCCTCGATGTCGCCGCGATCGATCGTGGCGCGCGCCGCGCAAAGCGCCATGGCGCGATCGACGGCTGCCTTGAAGAAGGGCGCGCCGGCGCGCCCGGCAAAGATGCAGTTTGCGATCTGGTATGGGCGGGGGTAGCCAAGTTCGGCCTGGCGCCGCTCCGTCAGCCGCGCTTCCGTCGCCAGCAGCGTTCCGGCCGCGCCCGACAACAGGTCGCCCACCGGGCGGGTGCATTCCATGTCGATGTCGGCGTAGAGCCCCCCGTCGCGATGGATGACGGCATAGCGGAAGACGTCGGCGCGCATCACCGGATAGGGAAGCTGGAGATACCGGTCGAGATGCTCCGGAAAGGCGTCCCGCATCAGCGCGGCGCAGGCGTCGTCGTCGAACAGGCGATAGGCCATATCCGGATTGTGCCGGCGCCAGCCTTCCGCGAAGGCGCGCGCGGATGGCGGCAGGTCGGCACTTTTCCAGGTCTGGGTGATCAGCAGCGGGATCAAAATTGGTCCTATCCTACCCAGCGCATCGACTGCGTTCGGCGATCGCCTCTCGCATCAATAGCCTGGCCGCGCAACGTGATGCCTCATGTTCACGCTTGCGTGATAATTAACTATGCGCTTAGAAGCGTGGAAAGAAGAGGGGCCGGCGTCGGTGACGTCCGCGACACCCGATTCGACGATTGAACGGCGTACGCGGCCGGCGGCGCGCAGGGATGAGAGATGCTCGACAGGTTTCAGGCGCTGATCATGGCGGATGCCGTGACGGCGCGCTTTCTGGCCATCTATATCGGCGCGCTTCTCGCCCTCTATGTCCTGAACCTGGTCTATGTCTCCGCTTTTCCCAAGCCGCAGGCCAAGCCCGTGGCTGGCCGCAAGCCTGGCGGGTCAAAAATCCAGGCGGCGGCCAAGTCGGTTGCCGTGCGCTTCGCCAACTGGGTGGCCTCGCTTGCCATCACGCCAAACCAGATCACGCTGGTCGGGCTGGTTCTGGTCGCTTTCGTCTGCGCGCTCTTCCTCTATCACCAGAACACCTTCATCTTCGGCTCCAGCCTGATCGTCGCCTATCTGTTCGACACGCTGGATGGCGTGGTCGCCCGCGCGCAGGGCAAGTCGACGCGTTTCGGTGGCTATCTCGACGCCGTCGTCGACCGCTACCAGGAGGTCGTCACCTATCTCGTCATCGGCATCGTCACCGACATGTGGCTGGCGACGTTCCTGGTCATGACCGGATCGATGCTGACCAGCTACAACAAGGCGCGCACCGCGCTGGAGGTCAGCATCGACAACAAGGGATGGCCGGACCTGCTGGAAAAGCCGACGCGGCTCTTCATGCTGTGCGTGGCCCTGATCGGCGACAACAGCCTGCCCTGGATGCTGCCGGGGACCTTGTGGGCGCTGGCGATCATGACGCATTTCACCGCGCTGCAGCGCATCGTGCGCAGCTACCTGCTGATCCGGGCAGGCGAGGCCGACGCAGCCCGCAAGGCCGGTGCCTGACATGGCAAAACCGGAAGCCCTCGGTGCGACGGTCATCCGGCCCCGGTTTGCGGGAATGGTGGCCGCGCCGCACCAGATGGTGGCCATGGTGTTCGGCCTCGGCCTGTCGCGCTTCTGGCCCGGCACGCTCGGCACTCTGGCCGGCTTCGGCCTGTTTTCCGCGCTGCAGCCGGTTCCGCCGCTCTATCGCGTCCTCATCTACGTCGCGCTGGTCGTGCTCGGCTCATGGGCGAGCCAGCGCACCGGCGACGACCTGAAGGCGCACGACCACAATTCTATCGTCATCGACGAGACGATCGGCATGAGCCTGGTGCTCGAATTCGTCGCGCCAGGCGCGCTGATCTGGATCGCGGCGTTCCTCCTGTTCCGGGTTTTCGACGTGCTGAAGCCTTGGCCCGTCTATCTCGCCGACCGGCGCCCGGAAGGCGGGTTCTACGTCATCCTCGACGATGTGCTTGCGGCTATCTATGCCGGCCTTGCCGCCCGCTACATCGTCATGCCGCTGCTGTCCTGACATGGCGGACGGCTTCGACGTCTATCTCACCGCCGATGTCGAACCGGATTGCCCGCCCTATCTCTGGACCTGGCATGGCATCGAGCAGGGCATGCCGCGGCTCCTCGATCTCTTTGCCAGCGAGAGCGTGCCCGGCACCTTCTTCGTCACCGGCGACACCGCCGAGCGCTATCCGGGCACCGTCGAGGCGATCGTCGCGCAAAAGCTCGAACTGGGCTGTCACGGCTTCAGCCATGAAGCCTTCGACACGTTCGACGAGAACCGCGCCCGCGAGGAAATCCGGCGCACCAACCGCATCCTGCGCGGTTTCGCTCCGGTGACGTCGTTTCGCGCGCCCTATCTGCGCTTTCCCGAGCGCTTCGTGCCGCTCCTGGCGGAGGATGCGATCACGCATGATGCGTCGCGGGCGCGCTACAAGCGCAAGGAGGCCGCCAACGTTTCCGTTTCCGGAATTCGCCGCCTCTCCGCCTCGATTCCGACGAGCCTGACGCGGCTGCCGGCGCTGATCCGCAACCCCCTGCTATGGGCGCTGAAGCGGCCGGTGGTGCTGTTCGTGCACCCCTGGGAGTTCATCGACCTGACGCGCAGCACAATCCCGTTCGATTGCCGCTATCGCACCGGCGAACCCGCCCTTGCCGATCTGCGCGCCGTCATCCGCCGCCTGCGCGACAATGGCGCGCGCTTCCGCCGGGTCGAGGAATTCGCGGGCTAGCCGCCGGCCGTCTTGCCTGCAAGGCATTGCCGGTAGAGCGCGACATGCTCGTCGGCGAGCCTGTCCCAGTCATAGCGCGACAGGCGGCCATCAGACTCGGCCAGGCGCTTCAGCCGGGCGGGTTCCTGTGCAAGCGTGGCGATGGCTTGCGCCATGTCCGCATCGCTTTGCGCCAGCAGGCCGGTTTCGTCGTGGTGGATGAAGTCGGCGATGCCGGTCCCCGCATTGGCGACGACCGGCAGGCCGGCGGCCCGCGCTTCGAGTGCCGCGATGCAGAACGCCTCCTTGCGCGACGGCATCACGAAGAGCGAGCCAATTGTGTAAAGTTTGCGCAGTGCCTCCGGTCCCTGCCAGCCGACGAGGTCGACCGTGCCGGCCAGACCGAGGCTTGCGATCCGGCGCTCGACGGCCGGCCGCAGCGAGCCGTCGCCGGCGATGGTCAGAGACAGGTCCACGCCACTGTCCTTCGTCCGCCGCACGGCCTCGGCAAAAACCTCCACCAGCGCCAGCGGCCGCTTGCGCCTCTCGAGACGCAGCGCCGAGACGACGCGAATCCTGCCCGGTATGCGTGGCGGGGCAGGGGTCGTCCTGCGCCAGAAGGCTTCGTCGAAACCATTCGGTAGCGTGCCGACCGCGGTGCCGTGCAGACGGCTCGCGGCCTGCCGCGCGACGAGGCCGCTGACTGCGGTGAGCGTCACGGAACGGTGTGTCCAGCCAAGCAGTCGGTCGGAAAGCGCCAGGAAGTGCGGCATCGTCGACATCACGGAGTGGAAGGTCACCAGAACCGGCAGCCCGAGGCTGCGGGCAGCGGGCATGGCGGCAAAACAGAGCGGGGCGACGATGCTGCAATGGACATGCACCAGGTGGTAGCGCCCGGCTTCCAGCCGCCGCCGCACCATGCCCACCAGCCCCGGCGACAGCGCAATCGGAGCGATCGGCAGGCGCAGGCAGTCGATGCGGTCGATGGGCACGCCGTCGATCATGTCGGGGCCGGGAAAGCTGGTGATGATGGTCGCATCGACGCCGCGCTGCCGAAGACGCGTGGCCAGCGCTAAGATATGCGTCTCGATCCCGCCCTTGCGCGGCAGGCACCAGTCGCTCACCAGCGCGACGCGACGGGGCGCGGTCACGGTCTTGCCGGGCAGGGTGGGTGCTGATCGGGCAACACGATTGCGATGGCACCCCATGGAGACTGCCGCTGTGCCTACAGAGCATCGCGCTTACCCGTCAAGGTGTGCCTTCCCTGTCCAGGGCGGATTGGCCGATCGCACTTGTCCACCCCAGCGCAATATCGGATAGTCGGCGCACTATCGGGGAAGTCCATTTGCACGTGCCTGCCACATCAGCGCCGTCGCTGGCGCGCCGCGTCCTGCGCGCACCGCGCGATGCAGCCTTGTGGACATCGCGCAACCGGGCCTGCGTCGCGGCGCTCGTCCTTGCCTCGTGCTTGCCGCTGTCAGTCAGGCTGATGCACATGATCGAGCAGGACCTGGCGCCACGCCCGGTCGACCTCGCCGGCGTGGTTAGTGATCTGGGCATCGGCCTTTCGGTCAGCCTGCTGCTGGCGCTCGCATGGCGGACGAGCCTGATCCTGTTCGTGGCGCTTGCGGCGCTCTGGACCGGTAGCAATGCCGGCTATTACGAATTCCTGCGCGAATACGCCTCGCCCTATTTCCTGATCCATGTCGGCAACATGCTCGACGGTACCTTTCTCGCTGGCTCGGGTAGCCATCTGTCGCATCCCTGGCACTTCGCTGTTGCGGCCGTGGTCATGGTGGCCGCCATTGGCTGGTTTGCCGCCGGCAGCCGCAAGGTCGCCTGGACGCGCCTCCTGGCAGCCGCGGCGGTCCTTGGCTTTGGGGTCGAGTTCCTGCCGGACGCACCCGAAGCGGCCGCCTGGCGCCAGAGAAATCTCGTCTCGTCGAACGTGGGAGACGTGATCGTGCGGGTGCTCGCGCCGGAGGTTTCGTCCAGCGCCACAGCGAGCGGCGCGATCGACCTCGGCATCCTGCTCGAACCAGACCTGGCCGGCGTGCCGATCCTCAGCGCCGCAGCCAGGCGCAATGTCATCCTCATCTTCGTCGAGAGCCTGTCAGGCGGCCATCTCCCGTCGCTTGCCGCCGCGCATGGCAACACGTCCGTGCTGGAACTGCCTGCGCTCGACGCGGTCGCACGCGACAATCTCGCCTTCTCGACCTTCGTGACCCACCAGAAGCAGTCGAACCGGGGCATCTTCGCCGCGCTGTGTGGCACCTATCCGCATCTCGAGGCGAGCTTTCCCGAAATGGCGGACATTGCTGGCGGCGGTCCGCGCGACTGCCTGCCTGCGGTTCTCAGGTCCAACGGCTACAACACGCTGTTCATGAAGTCGGCCGACAGCCGATACATGCAGATGGGTGCCTTCATGCGCAATGTCGGTTTCGATCGTGCCTATGGCGAGGAGGGTTTTCCGCCCGACCTGCCGCGCGCCCAGTGGGGGCTGGACGACGCGACCCTCTACCGGGAGAGCCTCAAGGAAATCGACACGCTTGCAAAGCAAGGCAAGCCCTATTTCCTTAGCCTGTTCACGTCGAGCACGCATCATCCGTTCAACGTTCCCGAGAGCTTTGCGGCTGCGCCGGGGCAGGAGCCGAAGCCACGCGCCTGGGCCTTTGCCGACCATGCGATCGGCGACTATCTGGCGGCCCTGAAGGCGCGCGGCGTTCTGGACGACACGCTGGTCCTGGTCACGTCGGACGAGGCCGCCGTTGTCACCGAGCCCGTCTACCGCAAGGACGACCTGCTCAACGGCATCACCGAGAACTGGGGCCTGATGGTCGCGCTGTCGCCCGAAAAGGCCAGCGGCAGGGTCGACGCCGCCTACCAGCAGGCCGACCTGCCGCTGTCGGTGCTCGACTATCTCGGCCTCGGCGCGCAGGCGAAGGGCTTCATCGGGCGCAGCCTGTTTCGCAGCTACGCAACGCCGCGCACGGTTTATTTCGCCAACATCTACAAGCGGCGGATCTACGAATACAATGAGAGGCAGGACCTCACCGTCTGCGACGAGGGTCTGGTCGGGTGCATCCGCTACGACGCGACCGGAGGCAGCCTGTTCAGCAACGCGCTTTCCGTCGTGGAGCGCTCCGCCCGGCCCGGCGCGATCTTCCAGGCGATCCGCAACCATTCCATGCAGTCGCCGGTGCAGGCTCCGGCGGGCTGACGGCGACGTCCTGCGCCGGAAAGGTAAGGCATCGGCCGAACGATTGGCTGCTGCTCATGTCGCGCCCGTCGGCGCCGCAAAACGCCAAGGCAGTTGCCTCACTTTTGCCGGCGGCCGGGCAGGCGGGAACTGCCCGGCATCATGGTTTCCGGCTCAGCCGCTGGCGTTTGCGTGCCACGGCCGTGCGGTGCGCCTCGTCCCGCTTTCAGCAGAGCTTCGAGCCATTCGCCGTCAGGATCACCGAATAGAGCGACGTCGTTCCGCAGATGAACAGCCGGTTGCGCTTGGCGCCGCCAAAGGTGCAGTTGGCGACAATCTCGGGAATGCGGATCTTGCCGATCAGCGTGCCGTCGGGATCGTAGCAGTGGATGCCGTCGCCGGCGCTGGTCCAGATGCGGCCGGTCGTGTCGACGCGGAAGCCATCGAACAGGCCGGCATTGCACTCGGCGAACACCTTGCCGCCCGACAGCTTGCCGTTCTTGCCGACGGTGAACTTGCGGATGTGGCGCGGCCCGTCCTCGTCATGCGAGGCGCCGGTGTCGGCGATGTAGAGGATCTTCTCGTCGGGCGAAAACGCGATGCCGTTCGGCTTGACGAAGTCGTCGGCCACGATGGCGATCTTGCCGCTCGAATCGACGCGGTAGACGTGGCAGGCGCCGATCTCCGATTCGGCATAGTCGCCCTCATAGTCGCTGATGATGCCGTAGCTCGGATCGGTGAACCAGATCGCGCCGTCGGAGGCGACGACCGCATCATTGGGCGAGTTGAAGCGCTTGCCCTCGTAGCGGTCGACGATCGTGGTGACCGTGCCGTCGAACTCGGTGCGCGAGACGCGGCGTCCGCGATGCTCGCAGGTCACCAGCCGGCCCTGAAGGTCGACGGTGTTGCCGTTGGAATTCATCGAATCATGCCGGAAGACCGACATCGAGCCGTCCGTCTCGTCGAAGCGCAGCATGCGGTTGTTGGGGATATCCGAGCAGACGAGGTAGCGGCCGGCGGCAAACCAGGCCGGTCCTTCCAGCCAGCGCCCGCCCGTCCACAGCCGCTCGACATGGGCGGTGCCCACGAATGTCTTCTTGAAACGCGGGTCGAGTACCTCGAATCCCGTGCCTTCGATGCCTCCGAATGTCATGTCTGGTCCTCCCCTGATGCGATTGCGGCCTGCCGGTTTAGGCGCGGTGTGCTCCCTCCGGCAAGTCCCCCGGTTCTGATGATACAGGCCGAGGATTGATTTCCAAGAGCCCAAAGGGGATGGTCGCTTCCGCAACGCCGAAGACAATCGGCCAAAGGGGAGGCACGTGTGCAGAGTTCGCTTTTCGATCTGACCGGCAGCCGCGCGCTCGTTACCGGCTCCGGCCAGGGGATCGGTTTTGCGCTGGCCAGGGGACTTGCGCAGCATGGTGCGGAGATCGTGCTGAACGGCCGCGACGCCGCCAAGATCGACAAGGCCGTCGCCGCACTTGCCGAAGAAGGGATCGTCGCGCGCGCCGCTGTCTTCGATGTCACCGATCAGCCGGCCGTGGCGAAGGGCGTTGACCTGATCGAGGACACGGTCGGGCCAATCGACATCCTCGTCAACAATGCAGGCATGCAGTTCCGGGCGCCGCTCGAGGATTTTCCGGCCGACAAGTGGGACGATCTTCTGCGCACCAACATCTCGAGCGTCTTCTTCGTCAGCCAGGCGGTGGCGCGCCACATGATCGCCCGCAAGCGCGGCAAGATCATCAACATCGCGTCGGCGACGAGCGAACTGGCGCGCCCGAGCATCGCGCCCTACACGGCCACCAAGGGTGCGGTGCGCAATCTCACGCGCGGCATGTGCGCCGACTGGGCGAGACACGGGCTGCAGGTCAATGCCATCGCGCCGGGCTATTTCAAGACGATTTTGAACACGGCGCTGGTCGAAAATCCGGACTTCACCACATGGCTGGTCGCGCGCACGCCCACAGCCCGCTGGGGCGAGGTGGAAGAGCTTGTCGGCGCCGCCGTGTTTCTCGCCGGCCGGGCTTCCTCCTTCGTCAACGGACACACGCTCTATGTCGACGGCGGCATCACAACCAGCCTCTGATCCGCCCCTCATCGTGGTGATGGACGTGTCGGGCTGCGGCAAGACCAGCGTCGGCGAGGGGCTTGCCGCGGGCCTTGGCGCACCCTTCCTCGAGGGCGACGTGCTGCATCCGCCCGAAAACGTGCGCAAGATGGCGTCGGGCATCCCGCTCGACGACGCCGACCGCTGGCCATGGCTCGACCGCATCGGCGCGGAACTGGCCAGGGCGCATGCGGATGGCGTGGCGCTGGTCATCTCGTGCTCGGCGCTGAAGAGGATCTATCGCGACCGCTTGCGGGAAAGGGCGGGCGGCAGCCTCGCCTTCGTCTTCCTGAAAGGGGCACGCGCGTTGCTGCATGAGCGCCTTGCCGAGCGGAAGGGACACTTCTTCCCGCCAGCGCTGCTCGACAGCCAGCTTGCCACGCTGGAAGACCCGTCGGGCGAGCGGGGCGTCCTGACGCTCGACATCGCGGCCACCGTGCCCGCATTGGTCAGGTCGGCACTTCACCATTTTCGTGCAGGGGACGCTTCCCGCACATAGTAGCAGCGTCCCAGCGGATAAGATGCCCCAGCATGATCTGCAGGCGTCAGCGCGGATGAATCTCGTCCACCTCGTAAGTCCAGACGCGAAACCCTTTCAGCCAATGCGGGCCAAACGAGTTGACCAGCGGGATGTCGGCCGCGTCGCGACCGCGCGCCACGACGATGCGACCGATCCGACGCTTGTTGTTGCGCGGGTCGAACGTATACCAGCGGTCGCCGAGCCAGACTTCGATCCAGGCGGAGAAATCCATCGGGTCGACCACCGGGACGCCGATGTCGCCGAGATGGCCGTTGACGTAGCGCGTCGGGATGTTGAGGCAGCGCAGCAGCGTCAGGCCGAGATGCGCGAAATCGCGGCAGACGCCGACGCGCTCTTGATAGGCCTCGAAGGCCGTGCGCGTGGAGCGCGCCTGCTGGTAGTCGAACTTGATATGGCCGTTGACGAAGTCGCAGACCGCCTGCACCCGGCCCCAGCCCGGCGCAATGTTGCCGAACATGTCCCACGCCACCTGGCTGAGCTTGTCGGTCTCGCAGTAGCGGCTGCCCATGAGGTAGACCAGGCACTCGTCGGGGAGTTCGGCCACAGGCCGCTCCGGCGCATCCGGCGCGACTTCGTCGAGCTCCCCGTCGTCCTCGATCGTGGCATCGCCCCAGATCGTCAGGTCGCCCATTGGCGCCACCAGGCGCAGGCACTTGTTGCCGAACATGTCGCGGTAGACATGGGTCGGGACTTCGGGCGTCGTCAGCACCGTCTCGGGTACCCGTATGTCTGGCGCGCGGTCGTCATGTACCGACAGGAGGCAGACCATCGCCGTCGGCTGCGGGCAGTTCATGGTGATTTCATAGCCGTAGCGGATCAGCATCGACGTCTCCTGGCGCAAGCGGCGTTCGTCTGTCGGGAACGGACGCAAATGACGGTCGCATGATTTGCTGCACCTGCACAATAACGATTGCGCGCGGACCCCGTTCCCCGCGCTGAAGGGACAACTTTCCGTCGCATCCACCACCTGCCAAAACCAAAAGTTGACAATTGCCGCGCATGCGCCTACATAAGTCCCATCGAGTTTGTTTGACTGACTTTTGTTTCCGCGCTTCCGAGCGCTCCCGACGAATTCCCTTCAAAAAAAATCGAGATAAACCCCGCCGGGCGATCGCTCGGAGGTCTTCACTACTGCTACAGAAAGGGTTCGTCATGAACACCGGCACAGTTAAATGGTTCAACGCCACCAAGGGCTTCGGCTTCATTCAGCCTGACAATGGCGGCGCGGACGTGTTCGTCCATATCTCCGCTGTCGAGCGCGCTGGCATGCGCGACATCGTCGAAGGCCAGAAGCTCGAATACGAGATGGTCCGCGACAACAAGTCGGGCAAGATGTCCGCCGATCAGCTCAAGGCTGCATAATCAGGCATTGACTCCCGCCGGCGACCACGGATGTACTGGCGCTGTTGCAGGGACGAATGCCACGAAGGTCAGGCAATTGCCTGACCTTTTCCTTTTCCGGTCCTGTTTGACCGATGCAAACCGCGGGAGGCCGCAGATGTCGGAAAGTTCCAAACGTTCCCGCGATCAGGCTGAGACGTCGTTCAGCAAGACGCAGACGCAGTTTCTCACCCGCAGCCGGATCATTTCCGAGCATGACGCGGTAAGCGACGCGCGCGACGCAAAGACGGCCCGCCTGCGCGAGCTCCGCCTCGAGAAGGAAGCCGAAGAGAGGGCGCTCGCGGCTGCCAAGCCGGCGACAAAACGCCCGGGCAAACGCTAATGGCTAAACGCTCCGTAACCACCACCTTCGCCGCCGATGCGACGCTCTCCGACGTCGTCGGCGGGCTCGACAAGCCGGTCGAATATGTCCGCCGCATCCTCGAAAAGCTCGAGCGCTGCCGGCGCGCGCATGGCGACGCCCAGGTGCGCATCGGCCTGAAGGGCCGCGCGGAATGCCCGAACTACCTGATCGAATACGCCGTCGAGAACCCGAAAACGCAGCGGCGCTCGATCCATCCGGACGCCGCCTACAGCGGCAGCACGCATCGCGAACTCGCGCCGCGCCATATCGAGGACGTATCGGCCTGGTCGCCCGAGGAATTGAACATCGACGCCGTCTCGGCGCTGATCGGCCGTCTGCGCAATCCGCGCGACTAACAGGGCATCGCGCCCGAAGGACTGAACCATGGCCATCAAATTCGCTGCCAAGGATCCCGCAAAGGGCGAGCCCGCCAAGTCCGTCAAGGACGTCGCCGCGGCGAAGGTTCCTGTCGAAAAGACCGGTGACGACGCCGTCGACCTGTTCGAATCCGACTCAAAGCCGGCCGGCCGCAAGCCAAAATCCAAGTAGGCCGTCCTGCGCGGCTTGCCTTGCGGCAGCCGTTGCGCCAAGTCGGTCCGCCATGAGCGCCACCGCACCTTATGATTGCCAGACCTGCGGCGCCTGCTGCGCCTATTCGGCGGACTGGCCTCGTTTCTCGACCGAGGATGACGCGACGCTTGCGCTGATCCCGGCGGAATTCGTCGCACGCGACGAATCTGGCATGCGCTGCGAAGGGGTGCGCTGTGCGGCGCTGGCAGGCGAGGTCGGAAAATTCACCGCCTGCGGCATCTATGCCGTGCGCCCGCAGGTCTGCCGCGACTGCATGCCCGGCGACCCGGAGTGCCTGATGGCACGTGCCGCCGTCGGCCTTTCCGTCGGCTGACGGGAACAAGCAGCCAGCGGCCCCGGACTCGAGATCAGAGCGCCGCGGCGACAGCGTCCGCGATGATCACCGCTTCCAGATTCTCTTCCTTGGCGACCCGCTCGTGGCGCTCTTCCTCGTTGCGGATGCGATACTGCAGCGAGAGCCCCGCCGGTGGCATGGTGGCCGTGACGCGAAACATGTCGGCATCCGACGGCTGGGCGCCGAAGCCGCCCTTTATCCTGACCTGGTCCCCGACGGCAAAGCGATGCGCAGTCATGGCTGCAGTTCCTTCTCTCGGCGGTTCGGCCGCCGGCCCCGCGCCGGATACGGCGCGGTCGTTCTGATGTGACGTGAGTGACGGCCTGCGTGAAACAGCTCCATGCAGCGCCTTCCCATACTGTAGCCCATTGGCCGGCTAAGCGCCTTGGAATTCTGCATCTGGCGGCCGAAATCTTGCCGCGAAGAAATAACTCTCGTCTTGCGATTGCCGCGCCGCAAATAACCGGACCGTGGCAGGCTGAAGCGTGCTATGAGATTGCCTGGGCATGACGGCTTCATCTTGCGCCGGAATGCTCCCCATGTCGCCGCCGCACTGCGGCATCGCATGGAAACGACGACAGATCGCGCGGCAGCACGTCCTGTGCAGGCGTCTTATGACGAGATCCTTCGCGAGCGGCCGGAAAGGCACCAGCATGACATCCAAACTCGGCACTCCCTCGAAGGACGAGGAGAGACCCGCCCTGTCCATCTCGCAGGACGAAGGTGTCGCGCCCGCAGCCCGGCCCAGGCGCAAGGTCAACCAGGCCGCCATCCGCCGGCTCTTTCTCGGCAAGGCGGCGTCGGCCCGACGCCAGTCCGGCAAGGACGCAACCAGGCCGGAGAGCCGAATGGCGATCGTGGTCGTCAGGCCGACGCGCCTGCGGGTTGCCGTGCTCGAGCAGACATTTTCAACCCCGTTCAGCAGGCTTGACCGCAATGGCTCTTAATTTTCCCAATCGCAGCCGCAGCTATGATGCGGCTGGCCAGCGCATCCGCTTCGTCGGCCATGACGGCATGTTCGAGGTTCCCTTCACCATCGAGGTCGGCGCCATCGCCAAGGCCAAGTCGGCGCCGGCGACGGCCGAGGCCGACTATCTCGCCGCCTTCGACGACAAGCGCGTCGCGATCATGGACGTGGCGCGCGAGGCCTACGCCAACGGACGCAAGACCATCTACGCGCTGACGGCGTCGGACTTTCGCTGAGCCGGCCTGCTCAGGCAGGTGCCAGCGTCGCCAGATAGGCGCGCCAGCCGCCGAGATGCGAGATGTCGGTCGCGCCTTCGAGGCCGATCGGCTCGACCAGGAAGCCCTTGGCGGACGTGCCGTCGTCGAGCAGCACCGTGCCGATGCCGAGCGGCGGCGGGATGAGCGCCACGAAGGCGCCGAAGCCCGCCGGTGGCAGGCGCCACACCTCGACCTCGATCTTTTCGCCCGTACCATTGGCGACCCGGACCAGCCCGGGCTTAGGCACGCTCTGCCCGGCCAGCGCATAGAAGCGATAGGCGGCCGCCGTCTTCGTCTTGCGGGCGAAGCGTCCGCCCAGCCCCGTCAACTGGCCGTTGAGGGGCATGCCGGTCAGATGTGCGCCGACCACGACGATTTCGATGTCTTTGATTTCCGAGCCGGCCTGCACCGGTCCGTCTTCACCCCGCCGCGGCAGCGCCCAGCCCGTGGCGCCGAGCGTCAGACCGGACGCGGCGTGGATGTCGCGCGCAAGCCCTGCCGAAAGGTCGTCGCGTCCCGCCGGGGCCAGGAGCGTGACGCTCATCGGCAGGCCGTCCGTGCGTTTGCCCGTTGGCACGGCGATGCCGCACATGTCGAGCAGGTTGACGAAGTTGGTATAGGTGCCGAGCCGCGAATTGGTGGCGATGGGATCGGCCAGCACCGCGTTCACCGTGTAGTGCGCCGGGGCAGTCGGCACGCAGAACAGATCGACCGATGCGATGACCGGGGCGAGCTTGGCGCGCGCCGCCTGCAGTGCATAGAACCCCTTGAACGCGTCGACCGCCGAAAGTGTGCGCGCGCCGCCGATGATTTTTCTGGTCACCGGATGCAGCGCCGCCTCGTTGTCGGCCATGAACTCTGCGATCGCGGCCAGACGCTCAGCCACCCAGGCGCCTTCGTAGAGCAGGTCGGCAGTCGCATAGAAGGCAGCGAAGGGCACGTCCACAAGCTTGCATCCCAGTGCACGAAGCATCTCCAGAGATGATTCAAAGCCCGCCTGCATGGCCTTGTCGCCAAAGAACATTCTGTCCTTTTGCGCCGGTACGCCGATGGTCAATCCCGGCCCGCGACTGGCGAGCGGATGGACAGTCACCGATTTCGAATAGGGGTCGGCATCGTCCTTGCGCGCCGCCACGGAAAACACGCGCCAGGCATCCTGCACCGTCGTCGCGAAGATCGACACGCAGTCGAGCGTGCGGCAGGCCGGCACGACGCCGGTAGCGGAAAGCGCGCCGACCGTCGGCTTCAGCCCGACGATGTTGTTGAGGCCGGCAGGGATGCGTCCGGACCCCGCCGTGTCCGTACCGAGCGCGAAGGAAACGATGCCGCGCGCGGTCGCCACCGCCGACCCCGACGACGAGCCGCCGGGGACGAGGCTGGCGTCCATGGCATTGCGGGGGATGGGATAGGGGGTGCGCACGCCGACCAGGCCGGTGGCGAACTGGTCGAGATTGGTCTTGCCCACCACCAGCGCGCCCGCGGAACGAAGCAGGGCGACAACCGTCGCATCCCTTTCGGGATGATAGGTGTATTCGGCACATGCAGCCGTCGTCGGCATGCCTGATACGTCGATGTTGTCCTTGACCGCGAACGGGATGCCCCACAGCGGCTTGGCCGTGGGATCGAAGGGCCCGAGCGCATGCGCCTGCGCGACGAGGTCGGCACGCTCGGCGAGATGGATGAAGATGCCGGGATCGTCAGCCCTGGCGATGCGCGCGAAAACGGAAGCCACCATTTCCGCGGGCGACAGGCCGTTTGCATAGGCCGCGTGCAGGCTTGCGATGTCGAATGCGGTGTCGGTCATGCGTCGGTCCCGAGGATGATCATCGGCAGGTTCCACTGGATGAGAACCACGCAGCCGTCCCGTGTCCAGACCGAATGCTCGCTGCCCACCGGATTGAAGACGACGCTGCCGGCGGGATAGTCGCCGCTCTCGTCGCTCTGGGTGCCGTCGAGCACGACAATCGTCTCCAGTCCGGGGTGGCGGTGGCGCGGCACAGACGCGCCCGGCGCATAGCGCAGGATCGCCACAGAGGGCGTATCCGCGCAGCCCTTGACCAGCCAGTGAACGTCGATGCCGTCGCGAAACGGCACATAGGCGAGATCGCGCCAGCCGCCGGAGGCGAGGGCGGGGAAGGAGAGGTTGCCGGCCAACGTCTTCATATTCGGCACGCACCCGGTGATCGTTCCCGGCCAATTCTCCCAACCGCACCCCCCTCTGTCCTGCCGGACATCTCCCCCTCAAGGGGGGAGATCAGTCTCTCCACCCCACCGTCTGAGCGAGTACCAATGATGGGCGAAGACGCCCGAGAGTTGAGCGTGATCTCCCCCCCTGAGGGGGAGATGCCCGGCAGGGCAGAGGGGGGTGTGAGCGAGCGAAGGCCTGGCATGTGGATCAGAAACTCACCCACGCCCAATCCCCTCCAGCACCTGGTCCGTCGTCGCGGTCCAGCCAACGATGGCTCCTTGGGCGCGTATCATGGCGAGCGCGGCTGCCTTGAAATGCGGAAAATAGCTTTCCGTCGCATCCTCGGCGAGCAGGCATTCATAGCCGCGGTCGTTCGCCTCGCGCATGGTGGTCTGAACGCAGACCTCGGTCGTGACGCCGGCAAACACCAGCTGCGCGATGCCGAGCCGCTTCAGCTCCTCGCCAAGCGGCGTGGCGTAGAACGCGCCCTTGCCGGGCTTTTCGATGACGATCTCGCCGTCGACCGGCGCGACCGCGTCGAGGATCGCCGTACCCTTCTCGCCGGCGATCAGCACGCGGCCCATCGGACCCTCGTCGCCGATGCGGATCGTCGGGTTGCCGCGGTTGCGCTTGGCCTGCGGCAGGTCGGACAGGTCCGGACGGTGGCATTCCATCGTGTGGATCACCGGCAGGCCCACCGCGCGAAAACCCTCGATCAGTCTCTTCACGGTCGGCACGATGGCCTGGATGAGGCTGACATCGTTGCCGAGGCTCGCGCCGAATCCGCCTTCCTCGGCAAAATCGCGCTGCATGTCGATGACGATGAGTGCCGTCGTCTCCGGCTTGAAGGTGAACGGAAAGGGCAGGGCGTCAATCTCGGCCATCAGTGCTGCCCTGCCATGTGCTCGCCGATGGTCTGGACGCTGGCCTGGGCGATCGGCGTCTCGTAGACCAGCGCGCCGTCCGACATGACCAGGATGCGGTCGGAGAGTTCCAAAAGTTCGTCGAGGTCCTCCGACATCAGCAGAGCGGCGGTGCCGCCGTTGCGCGCCTTCATGATGCGGGCGCGAATTTCGGCGACGGCCGAGAAATCGAGGCCAAAGCAGGGGTTCGACACGATCAGCAGGTCGACATCGCCGGTCAGTTCGCGCGCCAGCACCGCGCGCTGCACATTGCCGCCCGACAGCGAGGCGATCGGCGATGACAGCGAAGCGGTCTTGACCTTGAACTGCTGCACGAGCTTGGCGGCAAAGGCCTTGATGCCGGCGGAGCTGATCCAGCTCACCGGCTTGCCGGCTGCGTCAAGGTCGAAGGTGCGGAAGGCGATGTTTTCGGCCACCGTCATGCGCGGCGCGCACGCATTGCGCAGCGGCTCTTCGGGAATGAAGCGGACGTTGAGCGTGCGCGCTTCGGTGCGGGTTGCCGCATAGGGCGCGCCGCGCACAAGAATCTCGCCATCGTCGCGCGCGCGCTGCCCGGCCAGCACTTCCAGGAACTCCTTCTGGCCATTGCCGGAAATGCCGGCGATGCCGACGATCTCGCCGGAGCGCACACCGAGATCGGCGATGTTGATCGTCTTGAGGCCGGTGCGGTCCGGCGCCTTCAGCGCCTTCACCGACAGCACGATGTCGGCTTCCGGCCTGCGCTCGGCGCGGCTGTCGAGGGCTGCGATCGGCTGGTCGCCGATCATCATCGCCGCCATCGCCTTGTGATCGAGCTCGCTGACCTTGCCGGTTCCGGTGAGCTTGCCCTTGCGCAGCACGCTGACATCGTCGGCAAAGGCCGTCACCTCGTGGAACTTGTGGCTGATCATCAGCACCGTCAGCTCGCCCGCCACCGTCATGGACCGCACCAGCCCGAGCACCTCCTGCGCCTCGCCCGGCGTCAGCACCGAGGTCGGCTCGTCGAGCACAAGAAAATTGCGGCCGAGATAGAGCTGCTTGATGATTTCGAGCTTCTGCTTCTCGCCCGCCGCAAGCTGGCTCACCTTGGCGTCGAGCGGCAGCTTGAAGGGCATGCGCTCCATGAAGGCGGCGAGGTCGGCGCGCTCCTTGCGCCAGTCGATGACGGCCGGCACGTGCTGGCGCGAGATCACCAGGTTTTCCGCGCCGGTCAGCGACGGCACGAGGGTAAAATGCTGGTAGACCATGCCGAGACCGAGCGCCGAAGCCTCCTTCGGGCTCGCGATCTTCGCCTCGTTGCCGTCGACGGTGATCTGGCCCGCCGTCGGGTGGTAGAAGCCCATGATGCACTTGACCAGCGTCGACTTGCCGGCGCCGTTCTCGCCGAGCAGCGCATGGAACGAGCCGGCCGGTACCTTGATCGACACGTCGTCCAGCGCCGTGAAGCCGCCGAAGCGCATGGTCATGCCGAAGGTCTCTATGCCGACGGCCTTGTTTTCGCGGGGGGCGGGGGGAGGGATCAGCATGGGATGCGCCCTTCGTCGTTTTGCGCCCCTTCGCGCCCCCCTCTGTCCTGCCGGACATCTCCCCCACAAGGGGGGAGATTGGCCTGCACTGGCGACGCGCATGATCTCCCCCCTTGTGGGGGAGATGCCGGCAGGCAGAGGGGGGCAACGTAGGGCCACAAGCTGTCAGGTGAAGTCACGGCAGCGCCTCCACCAGCGCCCTGGAATTCGACACCGCGCCGAACACGCCGCCCTGCATCGTCACCATCTTGATCGCTGCCAGGTGGTTGCCATGGTCGGTCGCGCCGCAGCAATCCTCAAGCACCACGCATTCGAAGCCGCGGTCATTGGCCTCGCGCATGGTCGTCGACACGCAGACATCGGTGGTGATGCCGGTCAAGACGATATTCTCGATGCGCTTCTGGTTGAGGATGAGTTCGAGATCGGTGGCGCAGAAGGAGCCCTTGCCGGGCTTGTCGATGATGGTCTCGCCCTCGATCGGATAGAGCTCCGGGATGATGTCCCAGCCCGGCTCGCCGCGCGTCAGGATACGGCCGCAGGGCCCGGCATCGCCGATGCCTGCGCCGATGCGCCGCGAGCGCCAGCGCTTGTTGGCGGGCAGGTCTGCCAGGTCGGGGCGATGCCCCTCGCGCGTGTGGATGATGTGGTAGCCCTTTGCCCGCATGGCGGAAAGCACGGTCTTGATCGGCTCGATCGGCGCCTGGACCAGCGACAGATCGTAGCCCATGTGATCGACATAGCCGCCTTTACCGCAGAAGTCGGTCTGCATGTCGATGATGATCAACGCCGTGTTGTCGGGCCGTAGCGCGCCATTGTACGGCCACGGGTAGGGGTCGGCGGCGATGTAGAGCTCGGTCACCTCGGCTCTGGCATTCATGGTCAGGACTCCGGTCTTGTCACTTGGTGATCGACAGTTCGCCCGGCGCGCCAGCCAGCATGCGGCCGGGCGACGAGGTGGCGATCATGATGAGGAGGGTGAGAATGTAGGGGGCGGCGTAGAAGAGGTAGTAGCCCTGGGTGACGCCCACCGACTGAAGTGCCGGCCCGAGCGCGCCGGCGCCGCCGAACAGAAGTGCGGCGGCGAAGCAGCCGATCGGGTTCCAGCGCGCGAAGATAACCAGCGCCACTGCCATCAGGCCCTGGCCCGACGAGATGCCCTCGTTCCAGCTGCCGGGGTAATAGAGCGAGAGATAGGCGCCGCCGATCGCGGCCAGCGCGCCGCCGACGCCGGTGGCGATCAGGCGCACCGTGTCGGGGTTGAGCCCCATGGCCCGGGCGGCATCCGACGAATCGCCCACCACGCGCAGGATGAGGCCGGCGCGCGTGTTGCGGAACGCCCACCACAGGAAGACGGCAAGTGCCGCGCCGATCAGGAACAGCACGTTGATGTTGAGCGCGGCCTGCACCTGCGGGCTCGACGACCAGGCGCCGAACGGAATCGACGGCAGGTCCGGCGCCGAGGGCTGGATGTAGGGCTTGCCGAAAAAGAAGGCGAGGCCCGAGCCGAACAGCATCAGCGCGATGCCGATGGCGATGTCGTTGACCTTTGGAAACTTGCAGATCCAGCCATGGAACAGGCCGAAACAGGCACCGGTCGCCGCCGCCGCCGCGACGCCCAGCCAGGTCGAGCCGGTCAGCACCGCCACCGCGTAGGCTGCCATCGCGCCGAACACCAGCGTGCCCTCCAGCCCGAGATTGATGCGGCCCGAGCGCTCGGTGATCGTTTCGCCCAGCGACACGAAGATGAACGGCGTCGAGACGCGGATCGCGCCGCCGAGGATGGCGAGCGGCACGCCCCACAGGCCGATGTCATTTTCCATCACGCCGCGCTCCTCTTCCACAAATCCGGATTGAAGGCCTTGAAGCGGCCGTAAAATGTTTCGGAAAACAGGATGACGATGAAGAGCATGCCCTGCAGCACCAGCACGGTTGCGTCCGGCAGGTCCATGCGGCGCTGGATCAGCCCGCCCGAGGCGTCGATGCCGCCGAGCAGGATCGCCACGGGGATGATCGCAAGCGGATTGTGGCGCGCCAGGAACGCGACGAGGATGCCGGTATAGCCGTAGCCGGCGGCAAGCGATCCGTTGGCGCTGCCCTGAACGGCCGACACCTCGAACATGCCGGCGAGCCCGGCAAAGGCGCCGGCAAGCGCGGTAAAGCCGACGATCAGCGGTCCGACGGCCAGCCCCTGCACCTGGGCCGCGCGGACGTTGCCGCCGGCGATGCGCGCGGCAAAACCCCAGCGCGTCTTCTCGATCAGCACCCATGACAGCACGCAGGCGACGACGCCGACCACCAGGCCCCAGTGCACCTCCATGCCGGGGATGAAGCCGATGCGGTAGGCCTCTTCCAGCGGATGCGTCGAGGGCTTGTTGAGCGAGGCCGGGTCGCGCAGCGGTCCCTCGACCAGATGGTTCATCAGCGCGATCGCGATATAGGCCATCAGCAGGCTGGAGATCGTCTCGTTGACCGCGCGGTAGTGGCGCAGCGCGCCGACCGCGCCGATCCAGATGCCGCCGACGATCATGCCGGCGATCGCCATCAGCAGGATCACGAGTGCTCCGGGCGCGCCGACAAACCAGACGCCGGCCGCGCCGGCCGCCACGCCGCCCAGCACGATCGCGCCTTCGCCGCCGATGACGACGAGGCCGAGCCGCGCCGGCAGCGCGACGCAGAGCGCGGTCAGCAACAGCGGTGCGGCGCGCGACAGCGTGTTCTGGATCGAGAACCAGGAGCCGAAGCCGCCGCGCCACATCAGCTCGTAGAACTGCGCCGGCGACTTGCCAAGCAGCGCCAGGAACAGGCTGAACAGCGCCATGCCGAAGATGAAGGCGGCGAGCGGAATGACGAAACCTTCGGCGCGCCTTGCGATCCACTCGAGCGTTGCCGAGGCTGCCGGCGCCTGCATCCCAGCTGGGCTGGTGGCGATGTCGGTCATGGCAGGGCGCTCCGATGCGCTGGTCGGCGAGCAGATGTTCTTCGCACAGAGATCGCGATTCTTCGCGCCCCCCTCTGTCCTGCCGGACATCTCCCCCACAAGGGGGGAGATCGGCTGTCATCACTGACGCAATCTTCTCGACGACGAAGGTTTGGTGACCAGGCCGAAGCCGCTGATCTCCCCCCTTGTGGGGGAGATGTCCGGCAGGACAGAGGGGGGCAACGTAGAGCGGTCACGGTCGAACCCTGTCACTCGTGTGAAGTTACGATGTCGAACCCGCGACGCCCTCGACGAGGTAGGCCATGCTTTCCAGTTCCGGCGCGGTCTCCGGGAACGTCTGGCCTTCGGCGGCCACGACATTGCCCTTGTTGTCCTTGAGCGGGCCCTTGATGACGGCAAAGCCGCCCTTCATGATCTCGGCCAGCGTCGCGTCGAACTGCGTCCTGGCGGTCTCCGACACGGCCGGTCCGAGCGGGCTCATTTTGACGAAGCCGTCGGCCAGGCCGCCTCGCGTGAAGTTCGGCAGGGTCTCGCCCGCCATCAGCTTCTCGACATACATCTTGTAGACGCTGGCCCAGTTCCACTCGGCGCCGGTCAGGTATTTTTCGGGCGCCAGCGGCGATTGGTTGGCATGGTAGCCGCAGACGAAGGCGCCGCGGCCGGCCGCCGTCTCGACCACCACTTTCGGGCTGTCGACATGGCAGGTGATGACGTCGGCGCCCTGGTCGATCAGCGCGTTGGTGGCCTCCGCCTCCTTGACCGCCAGCGACCATTCGCCGGTGAAGATCACCTGGCAGGTGATCGTCGGGTCGACCGAGCGCGCGCCGAGCAGGAAGGAATTGATGTTGAGCAGAACCTGCGGAATGGGCTTTGCCGCCACGAAGCCGATCTTCTTCGATTTCGACGCATGGCCGGCGGCGATGCCGTTGAGATACTGGCCCTGGCCGATATAGCCGAAATAGGAGCCGGCATTGGCGGGGTGCTTGCCTTCCGTCCACATGCCGCCGCAGTGGCGGAACTGCACCTCCGGGAATTTTTCGCACATGGCCAGCATGTGCGGGTCGAAATAGCCGAAGGAGGTCGGGAAGATCATGCCCGCGCCGTCCAGATTGATCATCGATTCCATCGTCTTCTGCACGTCCACCGTCTCGGGGACGTTCTCCTCCTCGACGATGGTGACGCCTTCGATGCCCTTCAGCGCGGCGGCACCCTCGGCATGCGCCTGGTTGTAGCCAAAGTCGTCCTTGGGGCCGACATAGATGAAGCCGATCGTTGCGCTTGCCGCGAAAGCTGCGCGGATCGGCAAGATGGACGAGGCGACGCCAAGCGCGGCGCCGGCCGCACCTGTCTTGAGAAGCTGGCGGCGGGAAAGCGAGAAACTTTCGAACATGGAGCGCTCCTGTTGCGGGTTTGCATTGCGTTAAGGTCTCGTTGAGAAAGTGTATGCAATGGCCGTGCCAGCCCAAAAAAACGCATATAATTCAATGATTGTATGGGGTTGCCCTGTTGTGCACTGCACACGAAAAACGCAGCCTGCGGTGCATATGCCTATTTTTGCGCCGTGTTGACATTCTGACTAAATTTAATGCATAGCTACCCCGCATGCATGCAGGCCGATTGGGGGGATTGGCTCTGGGCAAGCAGCGCGGCATCCTCCATGTCGCGCCGCGGCCGAAGCAGGGAGAGAGCGTGAACGCCCGGAAGGAACTCGTCAGGCTCGGCGTCACCGTGGACCAGCTCGTCCGCGCCATCGCCGATCGCATCGTCACGGGGGAGTTGCGCCCGGGCGAGAAGCTTGACGAAGTGGCCATGGCGTCACGCTTTGACGTATCGCGCACCCCGATCCGGGAGGCGCTGGGACAGCTCAGCGCCATGGGGCTGGTCGACCGACGGCCCAACCGCGGCGCGATCGTCGCCGTCGTCACCCAGGATCATCTCGCCTCGATGTTCGAGAGCATGGCCGAGCTGGAAGGCATCTGCGCGCGGTTCTCGGCGGAACGCATGACGGCCGAGGAGCGACGAACCATCGAGCGCGCGCATCAGGCCTCGCAGAAGATGGTGCAGGTCGGCGCGCAGGAGGATTATGCCGCCTACAACATCGAGTTCCACACGCTGCTCTATCTCGGCGCACACTCCAAGCACATCCACGAACTCGCCGCTCTCACCCGCAGCCGGCTGGCGCCGTTCCGGCGGGCGCAGTTCCGCCTCGCCGGGCGCATAAGGCAGTCGTGGGACGAACATGACTCCATCGTCAACGCGATCCTGCGTGGCGACACGGCGGCTGCCGAAGTGGCTGCAAGGTCGCATGTCTCCATCGTCAGCGAGGCAAGCGCCGTGTTTGCCAGCGCCGAAGGGCAGACCTGACCGGCAACGCGCCTGTATGCGTGCATTCCGCACTGCAATAAACGTTTGGAGAAGCGCGCCGGGTTGTGGGAAGGTGCCGGCTGTTTTCCGCTGTAGAAGGTACCTGCGCGCACAATGGCAATTCTGGCAGCCGTCTATCATCTGACCCACTACAAGTATGACCGTCCGGTCGTGCTCGGACCGCAGGTCATCCGCCTGCAGCCCGCGCCGCATTCGCGCACCAAGGTGCTCAGCCATTCGCTGAAGGTCTCGCCAAGCCAGCACTTCGTCAATCTGCAGCAGGATCCCTACGGCAATTTTCTCGCCCGTTTCGTGTTTCCCGAGCCGGTCATGGAACTCAAGATCGAGGTCGATCTCGTCGCCGACATGACCGTCTACAATCCGTTCGACTTCTTCGTCGAACCGGCAGCGGAAGTGTTTCCGTTCGAATACCCGGAAGACATCGCCGAGGACCTGTCGATCTACCGCATGCCGGAACCCGCCGGGCCGCTGCTGTCGGCCTTCGTCGCCTCCATCGACCGCACGCCGCGCAACACCGTCAACTTCCTCGTCGATCTCAACGCCCGCATCCAGCGCGAGATTTCCTACATCGTGCGCATGGAGACCGGCGTCTTCACGCCGGAGGAGACGCTCGGCGCGGCCAGGGGGTCGTGTCGCGATTCGAGCTGGCTGCTCGTGCAGGTGCTGCGCAATCTCGGCATCGCCGCGCGCTTCGTCTCCGGCTATCTCATCCAGCTCAAGCCCGACCTTGTCTCACTCGACGGTCCGGCCGGCACGACGCAGGATTTCACCGACCTGCACGCCTGGTGCGAAGTCTATCTTCCCGGCGCCGGCTGGATCGGCTTCGATCCGACCTCCGGGCTTCTGACCGGCGAAAGCCACGTGCCGCTTGCCGCCACGCCGCATTTCCGCAACGCGGCGCCGATTTCCGGCATGGCGAGCTTTGCCGAAGTCACCTTCGACTATGCCATGCGGGTCGACCGCGTCGCCGAGCATCCGCGCATCACCAAGCCGTTTTCCGACGAATCCTGGCAGGCGCTCGATGCGCTGGGAAAACAGGTCGACGCGCAGCTTGCGGCCGACGACGTGCGCCTGACCATGGGCGGCGAGCCGACCTTCGTGTCGATCGACGATTTTGAATCCGAGGAGTGGAACACGGCTGCCGTCGGTCCGACCAAGCGCGAGAAGGCCGACGTGCTGATCCGGCGCCTGCGCGAAAAGTTCGCGCCGGGCGGCTTCCTGCATTACGGCCAAGGCAAGTGGTATCCCGGTGAATCCCTGCCGCGCTGGACGTTTTCGCTCTATTGGCGCGTCGACGGCGAGCCGGTGTGGCGCGACCCTGCGCTGATCGCCAAGGAGAAGAGCAACGCCGCGATATCCGCGCCGGACGCGGAAAAGCTGCTCAAGTCGATCGCGGTCGAACTCGGCATTGAGGCCAGCATGGTCGAAGAAGCCTATGAGGACCCGGCCGAATGGGTGCTCAAGGAAGCTAAGCTTCCCGACAATCTCGACCCCGCCAATTCCAAGCTCGACGATCCGGAAGAGCGCAGCCGCATGTCGCGCGTCTTCGAGCGCGGGCTGACGCATCCGTCCGGCTACGTCCTGCCGGTGCAGCGCTGGAACAGCCAGGCCTCCGGGCCACGCTGGCGTTCGGAAAAATGGAAGACCAGGCGCGGCCGCCTGTTCCTCGTTCCCGGCGATTCTCCCGTAGGCTACCGGCTGCCGCTCGGCACGCTGCCCTATGTGCCGCCGTCGCAGTTTCCCTTCATCGTGCCTGTCGACCCCTCCGTGCCGCGCGGACCGTTGCCGCCGCGCGAGGGGCCGGCAGCGGAGGCCGCCTCCGACGAGTTGGGGCGCACGCAGACGGCTGCGTCCTTCACCGCCACAACCGGCCAGCAGGACCGCGTCGAGCAGGAGATCGGCGAGATCGGCGGTGCGGTGCGCACTGCGCTGTCGGTGGAGCCGCGCGACGGACGGCTCTGCGTCTTCATGCCGCCCGTCGAGGCGCTGGAAGATTATCTCGACCTGATCGCGGCCGCCGAGGAGGCGGCGCGCAAGACCGGCCTGCCGGTTCACATCGAAGGCTACGGCCCGCCGCACGATCCGCGCCTCAATGTCATCCGCGTCGCGCCGGATCCGGGCGTCATCGAGGTCAACATCCATCCGGCCTCGACCTGGACGGACTGCGTGGCCACCACGGAAATCATCTACGAGGAGGCGCGCCAGTCCCGGCTCGGCGCCGACAAGTTCATGATCGACGGCCGCCACACCGGCACCGGCGGCGGCAACCATGTCGTCGTCGGCGGCGCGACGCCCAACGACAGCCCGTTCCTGCGCCGGCCCGACCTGCTCAAGAGCCTCGTGCTCGAATGGCAGCGCCATCCGTCGCTGTCCTACATGTTCTCCGGCCTGTTCATCGGCCCGACCAGCCAGGCGCCGCGCTTCGACGAGGCGCGCCATGACAGTCTCTACGAACTCGAGATCGCCATGGCGCAGGTGCCGCATCCGGGGGAGGGCACGCCGCCGCTGCCCTGGCTGGTCGACCGGCTGTTCCGCAACCTGCTCACCGACGTGACCGGCAATACGCACCGTTCCGAAATCTGCATCGACAAGCTGTTTTCGCCCGACGGCCCGACCGGCCGGCTCGGCCTCGTCGAATTCCGCGGCTTCGAGATGCCGCCCAATGCGCGCATGAGCCTCGCCCAGCAACTGCTTGTCCGTGCACTGATCGCGCGGTTGTGGAAGGCGCCGCTCGACGGCCGCTTCACGCGCTGGGGCACGGCGCTGCACGACCGCTTCATGCTGCCGCATTATGTCTGGCAGGATTTTCTCGGCGTGCTGGACGATCTCGCCCAGCACGGCTTTGCCTTCCGCCCCGAATGGTTCGACGCGCAGCTCGAATTCCGCTTCCCTTTCTGCGGCCAGGTCGAGCATGCCGGCGTCAAGCTGGAACTGCGCCAGGCGCTTGAGCCATGGCACGTCATGGGCGAGCAGGGGGCCATCGGCGGCACGGTGCGCTTCGTCGATTCCTCCGTCGAGCGGCTGCAGATCCGCACCGAGGGCCTCAACCCCGAGCGCCATGTGATTGCCTGCAACGGCCGCCCCGTGCCGATGCGCGCCACGGAGAACCGCGAGGTCGCGGTGGCCGGCGTGCGCTACAAGGCGTGGCAGCCGGCGTCCGGCATGCACCCGGCGCTGCCGGTCAACACGCCGCTCGTCTTCGACATTTTTGACACATGGTCAGGCCGTTCGGTCGGCGGCTGCGTCTACCATGTCGCCCATCCGGCCGGCCGCAACTACGAGACGTTTCCGGTCAACGCCAACGAGGCCGAGGCGCGCCGCCTCGCCCGCTTCGAGCCGCGCGGCCACACCGCCGGCGCCTTCGAACTGCGCCCGGAAGAGCCGACCGTCGACTTCCCCATGACGCTCGACCTGCGCCGCCCCGCCGGGGTGCGGTAGGGGTGATGGAGGAGGGCGGACGGATTACGCCTCATGCCTTTGCCGGCAAGATCGCCACGAGGACGACACCCTCCCCCTTGTGGGGAGGGATAGAGGGTGGGGGTAGTCGTATGGTGGACCGCCATCCGGTCTCTGCTATCGGAGCTGATTCGACATTCGTCGGGTCCGGTGCACCCCCACCCTCTATCCCTCCCCACAAGGGGGAGGGGGTCGTGATCGCCGAGCCTTTTCTGTTCGATAAAGTGACAGATGTTGGGGCACGTGCAGATGTTGGGTCGTCATGAGTGCGGCAAAAACCTCCCAGAAACGCGCCAGGCCGCGCGCAAGGCTGCTGCTCGACGGCTACCAGCCGCTGCCGGGCGTGCCCGACGAGATGGTCGACGAGACGGGCAGCCCGCGACCGATCTGGGGCCCGTTCATCGCCGCGCTCGAACAACTCGGCCCCGAAAAACTGTCGCAGCGCTTTGCCCGCGCCGACCAGTATCTGCGTGACGCCGGCGTCTACTATCGCGTCTACGACAAGGGCAGCGCCAATGAGCGGGAATGGCCGCTCGCCCATATCCCGCTCCTCATCGACGATACGGAATGGGCAGACATCAGCGCCGGGCTGATCCAGCGCGCCGATCTGTTCGAAAAGATCGTCGCCGACATCTATGGCGACAACACGCTGGTCGCGCGCGGCCTCCTGCCGCCGGGCCTGATCGGCTCCTCGCCGGAGTATCTGCGGCCGCTCGCCGGCGTGAAGCCTGCCGGCGGGCACTTTCTGAATTTCTGCGCCTTCGAACTGGGGCGCGGGCCGAACGGCAAATGGTGGGTGCTGGGCGACCGCACCCAGGCGCCGTCCGGCGCCGGCTTTGCGCTGGAAAACCGCGTCGCGACCACGCGCGCGCTGTCCGACATCTATGGCGACATGAATGTCCACCGGCTCGCCGGCTTCTTCCGCCAGTTCCGCGATGCCCTGAGCCAGTTGGCGGGCGATGGCGACGGGCGGGTCGCGATCCTGACGCCCGGGCCGCTCAACGAGACCTATTACGAGCATGCCTATATCGCGCGCTATCTCGGCATCATGCTGCTGGAAGGCGAGGATCTCACCGTCGCCGACGGAAAACTGATGGTGCGCACGGTGGCCGGCCTCAAGCCGATCAGCGTGCTCTGGCGTCGACTCGATGCCTCCTTTGCCGACCCGCTCGAACTGAACGGCGCCTCGCGCATCGGCACGCCCGGCCTCGTCCAGGCGGTGCGCCGGGGTTCGGTGGCATCGGTCAACGCGCTCGGCTCGGGCATCATGGAAACGCGCGCCTTCCTTGCCTTCCTGCCGCGCATTTGCCGCGAGCTGACCGGCGAGGGCCTCTCCTTGCCGTCCATCGCGACATGGTGGTGCGGCCAGCAGGCGGAGCGCGACCATGTGCTGAAGAATCTCGATCGCATGATGATCGGCCCGGCTCTGTCGACAAGACTGCCCTTCGAGGACGACAACGCCACCGTGCTCGGCTCGACACTCGACGCCGCCGCGCGCGAAAACCTGGTGGCGCGGCTGATGGGCGGTGGCGAGGGCTTCGTCGGCCAGGAGGCCGTCACGCTCTCCACCACCCCGGTCTTCGTGCATGGCTGGCTGGAGCCCCGGCCGGCGTCGCTGCGCGTCTATCTCGCCCGCACGCCGGAAGGCTGGGCGGTGATGCCGGGGGGCTTTGCCCGCGTCGGCCTGACACAGGACACCGCCGCCATTGCCATGCAGCGCGGCGGCCAGGCGGCCGACGTCTGGGTCGTGTCGGCGAGGCCCGTGCCGCGCGAAACGCTGCTGCCCGGGGAAAGCGATGGCTTCAGGCGCAACCTGCCAGGCAGCCTGCCGTCGCGCGCCGCCGAAAACCTGACATGGCTCGGGCGCTACGTGGAGCGCGCCGAAGACACGGTGCGCATCCTGCGCGCCTATCATGTGCGCCTGGCAGAAACGTCCGATCCCGACCTGCCGCTTCTGGCCGACATCCGCGACTACATGAAGCCGCTCGGTATCGATACCGGCGTCGCCATTCCGCCGGGCCTGCTGCGCACCATCGACAACGCGGCCTATTCCGCCGGCCAGATCCGCGACCGCTTCTCGCCGGACGGCTGGCTCGCATTGCGCGACCTGTCGACGACGGTGCACAAGCTTTCGGAGCGCGTGCAGCCGGGCGACGACGCCACACGCGCCATGACGGTCCTGCTGCGCAAGCTCGCGGGCTTTTCAGGCCTGCTGCATGAAAACATGTACCGCTTCACCGGCTGGCGCTTCCTCGAGATCGGCCGGCGCATCGAGCGCGCCATACAGATCGCGCGCACGCTGGCGCATGTCACGGCACGGAAAGCGCCCGACGGTTCGCTGGACATGATGCTGGAGATCGGCGACAGCGTCATGACGCATCGCCGCCAGTATACCGTCCGGTCGGGCCGGCGCACGGTCATCGATCTCCTGGCGCTCGACCCGCTCAACCCGCGCTCCATCCTGTTCCAGCTCGAGCGCCTCAAGGCGGAGATCGACCTCCTGCCGCCACGTAATGAGTCCGGACTGACCGCCGCCGCCAAGGAGATCCTGCGCCTCCACACGGCGCTCGCCATCAAGGAGCCTGCGGAGATGACACCGGAAGCGCTGGAAAAACTCGCCTACGAGGTCGGCGGCCTCTACGACCACCTCGCCACCGCGTATTTCGGGTGAGTGAAGCTTAAATCGTGATGTCAGCCCTCCACGTTGCCCCCCTCTGTCCTGCCGGACATCTCCCCCACAAGGGGGGAGATTGGCCTGCATCGGCGACGTGCGTAATCTCCCCCCTCGTGGGGGAGATGTCCGGCAGGACAGAGGGGGGCGCTGTCCCGCGACCATGGGCGACCGTCGGTACAGGGTCCACCCATGCATTATGACATCCGCCTGACGCTGCACTACGACTACGCCGGCTCGGCTGGTGGCGGGCGCCATCAGGTGCGCGTGCTGCCGCCGACCATTCCGGGCGTGCAGCGGGTCATCGCTGCGTCGCTGACCTTCCTGCCGCCGCCCAGCGAACGCTCCGATTTTTCCGACTTCTTCGGCACGAGCGCCACCGCAATCGCCTACCGCGATTCGCACGAGACGCTGGACGTCAGGATGAGCGCGCGCGTTGCCGTCGCGCGGCCGGAGCCCGGGCTCGACGTGTCGCCCACGCTTGCCGTGCTGAAGGACGAGATCCGCGCCTGCCTGTCGCTGGCGCCCGACGCGCCGCATCATTTCCTGGCGTCGAGCCACCATGCCGGCATCGATCCGGACATCACGGCCTATGCCGAGCAGAGCGCGTCGAAGGGCTCGACGGTGGCGATCGCCACCGATCTGTGCACCCGCATCTATGACGACTTCACCTATGACGGCGACGCGACGACGGTGCGCACCCGGGCGCGCGACGCCTTCGAGCTGAAGCGGGGCGTCTGCCAGGACTTTTCGCACATCATGATCGCCGGCCTGCGCGGCATCGGCATCCCGGCGGGCTATGTCTCGGGATTCCTGCGCACCATTCCGCCGCCCGGCAAGGAGCGGCTGGAGGGCGCGGACGCTATGCATGCCTGGGTCAAGGTCTGGTGCGGCGTCGACACCGGCTGGCTCGAACTCGACCCGACCAACGGCATCGCGGCCAGCAACGACCACATCATCGTCGGCTACGGCCGTGACTATTCCGACGTCGCCCCGATCGTCGGCGTGCTCAAGACCACAGGCGGCCAGCAGGGCGAGCAGTCGGTGGACGTCGTTCCGGTGGAGTGAGTGCGGTTTCGGTCTGTCCAATAGGGGCGCACGGTCAGGTCAGATCTTTTTCTGGGGTCCTTGTCGAAATCCGCCGATGCCGCGTGTCATTGCACGGAAGCGCCACAACGGGGCTTCGCCAGGAGGTGCACATGAGTTCGAATCTGTCTCCCCAATCCATTGCTCTCGCAGTTCGCGCGGCGGCCATTGCCGGGGTCGGCTGGAATGCCTTTGGCATGCTGCAGTTTGCGGGGTCCGTCGCCGCCGATGAGGCCAGCCTGATCGCTTCGGGCCTCACGCCCGAACAGGCATACGTGATGGCCAGCCACCCTGTCTGGATGACGGTGGCTTTCGCAGTCGGTGTCTTCGGCGGTCTCGCCGGCAGCGTCCTGCTGTTCTGGCGCCATCGGCTGGCCAGGCCTGTGCTCGCGGCTTCGCTTGTCGCCTATATCGCGCTTTGGATCGGCGATGCAGTGCATGGCGTGTTCGCGGCGCTCGGCGCGCCGCAGGTCGCCATCCTCAGCCTTGTCGTGGTGATTGCCGCTGGCCTGTGGCTGGTGGCACGCGCTGCGGGCGCAGCTTTTCGCGTGTCGCCCGTCTATGGCATCGGCAACGAGACGGCCTAACATCCTCGCTCACAAGGAGAACGTTCATGCAATACATGCTGATCCTGAACGAAACGCCTGAAGACTTCTCCCGCCGGCTCGACCCAGGCACCTCGGCCGAGTACTGGGGCGGCTGGAACGCCTTCATCGGCGCCATGGCGCAGGCCGGAATCATCGTCAAGGGTGATGGTCTCCAAGGGCCCCATAACGCGACGACCGTGCGGGTCCGCGATTCCAGGCGCCTCGTCGAGGATGGCCCTTTCGCCGATACCAAGGAGCAGCTGGGTGGCTATTTCGTGATCGAGGTTGCGGATCTCGACGCTGCCATCGACTGGGCCGCGCGCGCACCGTCGGCGCTAACTGCTTCGGTCGAGATCCGGCCCGTTCTTCCGCCGATGAGTGGCGAGGGTAGGTGACCGGAGCAGACGCGATACGCGTCGCGGAAAGCGCGGCGCGCACCGCCTATGGGCGACTTGTCGCGATCCTCTCCAGCCCGTCGCGCAACATCGCGGCGGCGGAAGATGCGCTTTCAGAGGCTCTGGTAGCCGCGCTCCGCACCTGGCCGAGGGACGGTGTTCCGCGCAACCCGGAGGCCTGGCTGTTGGCCGCGGCACGCAACCGGCTGAAGAATGCCGCGCGCGACGCCGCGGCGTCGCAAAGCGTCACGCCGGAACTGGAGCGGCGCCTCGCCGATCTGCAGGAGAGCCGCGATCCTGTCGATCGGCGCCTGCAGCTGTTGTTCGTGTGCGCCCATCCAGCGATCGACGCCGCATCGCGCACCCCGCTGATGCTTCAGACCGTGCTGGGGCTCGACGCGAGCCGCATTGCCGCGGCGTTCCTCGTGCCGCCCGCGACGATGAGCCAGAGGCTGGTCCGCGCCAAGACGAAGATCCGCGATTCCGCGCTTCGCTTCGAACTGCCGGATACCGGGGAATTCGCGGGGCGGCTCGAGGCGGTACTGGATGCGGTCTATGCCGCCTTCGGCACGGGCTGGGACGAGATGGCGCGTTCAGGTGATGCACTCATAGAAGAAGCCATCTATCTGGCGCGGCTCGTCGTTGCGTTGCTGCCGCAGGAGCCCGAGGCGAAAGGGCTGCTGGCCCTGATGCTTTACACGGCTGCCAGGCACGCCGCTCGCCGAGACCCAACGGGCCGATTCGTGCCACTGGACCGGCAGGACAGCCGATTGTGGGACCGCGACCTGATCATAGAAGCCGAAGGGCTGTTGTCCGAGGCCTCCCGCGCCGGGGTGTTTGGGCGTTACCAGTGCGAAGCCGCCATTCAATCGGTCCACATCCAGCGGCCGATCACAGGCAGCACGAACCTCCAGGCTCTCAGCGTGCTCTATGACCTGCTCGTGGCGCATGGCGGGGGTCTGGGAGCACGCATCGCCCGGGCGGCGGTGATCGCGGAGGCCGGCGAACCGGGGCGCGCTCTCGCTATCCTGGAAGAGCTTCCAAGCGAGCGGGTGGCAGGGCACCAACCGCATTACGTGGCGCGGGCGCGCATCCTCCAGCTGCTTGGCCAGACGCAGAATGCCATCGATTGTCTGAGACTGGCGCAGACATTGACGTTGGACCCCGCGATCACCGCATATCTCGGCGAACGGTGCGAGGAACTGGCGGGCCATAGAGATCAAGCCGGGCGCGACGGCGCTTCACGATAGGAATTCACCTCAAACCTACAACGAGTGCCGTACCGTACGTTACGGTACGGTTTCCGGTTGCCGCCCGAGGGGAAAGCGGCTATGTGAGATGCAGGACTGCGGCTTGCCATCCATGACCGTGGTCACCAGTCAAAAACACGCCCCGAGGAAACGCATGCCTGTCTATCGCTCACGCACCACCACCCATGGCCGCAACATGGCCGGCGCGCGCGGCCTCTGGCGCGCCACCGGCATGAAGGACGGCGATTTCGGCAAGCCGATCATCGCCGTCGTCAATTCCTTCACCCAGTTCGTGCCGGGCCACGTCCACCTCAAGGATCTCGGCCAGCTCGTGGCGCGCGAGATCGAGGCGGCCGGGGGCGTTGCCAAGGAGTTCAACACGATTGCTGTCGACGATGGCATCGCGATGGGCCATGACGGCATGCTCTATTCGCTGCCGTCGCGCGAGATCATCGCTGACTCGGTGGAGTACATGGTCAACGCGCATTGCGCCGACGCCATGGTCTGCATCTCGAACTGCGACAAGATCACGCCCGGCATGCTGAACGCTGCCATGCGGCTCAACATCCCCGTCGTCTTCGTCTCGGGCGGGCCGATGGAGGCCGGCAAGGCGATGCTGAAGGGCAAGCTGCAGGCGCTCGACCTCGTCGACGCCATGGTGATGGCCGCCGACGACAAGTATTCCGACGAGGAGATCGCCACCGTCGAGGAAGCCGCGTGCCCGACCTGCGGCTCGTGCTCGGGCATGTTCACCGCCAACTCGATGAACTGCCTCACCGAGGCGCTCGGCCTGTCGCTGCCCGGCAACGGCTCGACGCTCGCCACCCATTCCGACCGCAAGCGGCTTTTTGTCGAAGCGGGCCACCTGATCGTCGATCTCGCCCGCCGCTACTATGAGCAGGACGACGTCACGGCGCTGCCGCGCTCGATCGCCACCAAGGCTGCCTTCGAAAACGCCATGGCGCTTGACATCGCCATGGGTGGATCGACCAACACGGTGCTGCACATCCTGGCGGCTGCGCATGAAGGCGGCATCGACTTCACCATGGATGACATCGACGCGCTGTCGCGCAAGGTGCCGGTGCTCTGCAAGGTCGCGCCCGCCAAGGCCGACGTGCACATGGAAGACGTGCACCGGGCAGGGGGAATCATGGCGATCCTCGGCCAGCTCGACCGCGGCGGTCTCATCAACCGCGACGAGCCGACGGTGCATGCCATCACGCTCGGCCACGCGCTCGACCAGTGGGACGTCAGCCGCACCAACTCCGAGAGCGTCCGCAACTTCTTCATGGCGGCACCGGGCGGCGTGCGCACGACGCAGGCCTTCTCGCAGTCCAACCGCTGGACCGACCTCGACCTCGACCGCAAGAACGGCGCCATCCGCTCGCCGGAAAATCCGTTCTCCAAGGATGGCGGCCTCGCCGTGCTGAAGGGCAACATCGCCATCGACGGCTGCATCGTGAAGACGGCGGGCGTCGACGAATCAATCCTGAAGTTCACCGGACCGGCGCGCGTCTTCGAAAGCCAGGACGCGACCGTCAAGGCGATCCTGTCCAACGAGATCAAGCCCGGCGACGTGCTGGTCATCCGCTACGAGGGTCCGCGCGGCGGCCCGGGCATGCAGGAGATGCTCTATCCGACGAGCTACCTGAAATCGAAGGGGCTCGGAAAGGTCTGCGCGCTGGTCACCGACGGGCGCTTTTCGGGCGGCACGTCCGGCCTGTCGATCGGCCACTGCTCGCCGGAAGCAGCCGAGGGCGGCACGATCGGCCTGGTGCGCGAGGGCGACACGGTCGAGATCGACATTCCGAACCGGACGATCCATCTCGCGGTCAGCGACGACGAGCTCATCCAGCGCCGCCATGAGCAGGAGCGCATGGGCTGGAAGCCCGCCGAAAAGCGCAAGCGCAACGTGACCCAGGCGCTGCGCGCCTACGCCGCCTTTGCGACCAGTGCGGCGCGCGGCGCGGTGCGCGTGGTGCCGGAGGAGTAGGACCAGCCCCAGGCCTGTCCCAAGCGGCTGGGACAACTGCCCCAACCGCTTGGCCCGGCCAGGCGTTAGGTTCGCGACGATATTCGCCCGCAAGGGGCCCCGCCGGTTCCTCCCGGAACAGGCGCCGCTCCTCCGTTCGAGGATGCTTCCGTGACAGATGCAACAGCTGCGGCCGGGCCGGTGCCGGTGGATACCGCCATGCGCCTGGCGGCGCAAAAAACGGTGTTTCCGATCATCCTGGCGGTCTCGTTCTGCCACATGCTCAATGACATCATGCAGTCGCTGCTGGCGGCGATCTATCCGCTCCTGAAGACCAACTTCCAGCTCGACTACTGGCAGATCGGCATGTTGACGCTGGCCTTCCAGGTCACCGCGTCGCTTCTCCAGCCGCTGGTCGGCATCTACACCGACAAGCGGCCGCTGCCATTCTCGCTGACCGTCGGCATGGGCTCCTCGATGATCGGGCTGCTGGTCCTGGCCTTCGCGCCGACCTATGCGCTGCTGGTCATCGGCGCGTGCTTCATCGGCATCGGTTCGTCCATCTTCCATCCCGAAGCCTCGCGCGTGGCGCGGCTGGCATCGGGCGGGCGCTACGGGCTGGCGCAGTCGCTGTTCCAGGTTGGCGGCAATTTCGGCCAGTCGCTCGGGCCGCTGCTCGCCGCCTTCATCGTCGTGCCCTTCGGCCAGGGCAGCGTCGGCTGGTTTTCGGCCGGCGCGCTTCTCGGCATGATCGTGCTGTGGAAGGTCGGCGTCTGGTACGGCAATCACATCCGCGACGTGGTCAAGCGTGCCGTCGCGTCGACCGTCATCCCCTTGCCGCGCCGCAGCGTGGTCGTCGCTCTGGTGGTTCTCGCGCTGCTGACCTTCTCCAAGAACATCTACATGGCGAGCATTTCGAGCTACTACACCTTCTACGTGATCGAGCGCTTCGGCGTCGGCGTGCAGATGTCGCAATATCTGCTCTTCGTGTTTCTCGGCGCCGCCGCGCTGGGCACCATCCTCGGCGGCCCGATCGGCGACCGGTTCGGCGCGAAGTTTGTGATCTGGCTGTCGATCCTCGGCGTGCTGCCCTTCACGCTGGTGCTGCCCTACGCCAATTTCGAATGGACGATCATCCTGTCCTTCGTCATCGGCCTGATGATGGCGTCGGCCTTTCCGGCAATTGTGGTCTTCGCCCAGGAACTGCTGCCGGGCCGCGTCGGCATGGTGGCCGGCATCTTCTTCGGCTTCGCCTTCGGCATGGGCGGCATCGCAGCCGCCGTGCTGGGCGTCGTCGCCGATGCGAGAGGCATCGAGTATGTCTACTGGATCTGCTCCTTCCTGCCGCTGCTCGGGCTGCTCACGGTGTTCTTGCCGAGCACGCGGCAGTTGAGGGTAGGACAGTAGGCAGTCGGCAATCGGCAGTCGGGCCTGAAGCGTGGCGATCACTCCGCCAGATGTTTGTCATCCGGCCATCGAATCAGTCATTTCTTCACTGCCGACTGCCGACTGCCGACTGCCGACTGCCGACTGCCGACTGCCGACTGCCGACTGC
>Ga0209906_100100_pt1 | contig 124479 bp, 100 predicted proteins | sample FECB24metaG_FD_188303 | JGI IMG/M metagenome (GOLD analysis project Ga0209906, IMG submission 188303) | Cyanobacterial communities from the Joint Genome Institute, California, USA from Joint Genome Institute, California, USA - FECB-24 metaG... ... | reverse complement strand
ACTCTTTCCTGGTGTCTATTGCGCGGTGGAACCACACTGAACCCTTCCCGAACTCAGACGTGAAACGCTGCTGCGGCAACGATAGTTTAGGGGTTGCCCTACGCAAAAATAGCTCGATGCCAGGTTTATTTTTCTAAACAAAATACCTAGAATATGCTAGTAGCATATTCTAGGTATTTTGTTTTTTGGGGATATCTCAGATTGACAAATATAGGTATAGAATTCCTATTTTATTTGTTAAAAAGCTCCAGATATTTGAAGTTTCAAAAAATCAAAAGTAATGTTTGAGAGTAATTTCCTTACTCATTTAGACGTATTGTGTTTTCTTCTGCGATCGCTTCCGTGGTTGCATACAATTTAGAATCAACAAATTTGTTTGTCAAATAAGATTTGGTGTATTGATTTATAGCTTTTAATTTTTGAATTTTACTGAATTACAGATGAAAATATAATTTTTGCTTTGTGTTGGTAATTGGTAATTTATTACCAATTACCTATTAATTATAATTACGGTTTATCCAACAGGTTAAGATAAACAGTAATCATTTTAAAGCTACACAAGCAGTAAGCGTAAAAAGTTCAAAATTTCTAGATTTCAGCACCTGCTTTTGGTTCAGCACCCATAGGCGAAACGTAATCACGGAAAAGAGTAATCTGTTGCTCAAACTCTAATAGTTGAATTTTACCCAATAATGCTTCACATTCTGAGGGAAGTTGATAGTCAGAAGGTACAGGAATGATAGTATCAGTATCCATACCTTGAGATAGTCGATACCAAAATAGTAGCTTTGTAGTATCACCCAAAGAGCCATATTGACGAGAAATTTGGGTATCTGTTTTATTAATCAAGTCACGCTGAACTTGCAATTGTTCTTCATGAGATAATTCCTTAACTTGATTAAACAAACCTTCAGCTATTTCGGGAGAAGCAGTGCTGGCACCAGGTGCGGCTGGTGTAATTGAGCTACCCATTTCTTTGTAAATGAACCAAAACAACGCAAGCTGCTGATCTACATCCAATTGTTGCCAAGCTTGAACATGTTCGCGAATAGTTGGATCGCCAGTTTGGGTATATGTCATTATTAACTCTGATTGCAATTGTTAACTATCAGTAGTAACGATATCAAATGTTCATTTGATGTTTTACCTCACTGAAGACAGATGTATCTATATCAAAAAGAAGAATAATTAGAAATAGAACATCAATCGGGCGGAGTGTAGTTTTGTATTAAAAGTATTTGCAGTTGGAATGAATAGCCAATATTAAAAGTAAAAATGATGCTACGTAGGGTAAATAAGTTTGTGAAAGGCAATCTGTCAGTTGTGCTCTGACCCTACTACGTGTTCATACAAGTGAGAAAGGCTCTAATTTTAACTTGCAGCACTTAAAAATCGGAGTTACAAGTTTTTAGCTCGTAACTCCGATCTGATAACTCGAACCTATTTTTTTCGCAACTTGATATAAATACCAACAAACGTTTAGAGTAGTTTACTCTCGTCGGTCTTGATAATCTTCAGAAGACTTCGGATCTAGCTCCCAGCGAGAGTCGTCACGCTCTTCTAAAATATCGTTGGTGCGGAGAAACGCAAAGTCATTCATTTCTAGACCTACTGCTGCTTCTAGCTCCTCAGTTACATTTTGATCAGGAGTAGCAACAGTACCACCAACAGCTTCATCCCCGACTGCATCTGCATCTTGCCAATAAGCATCAACATCCCCACCTGTGAGCTCGGGGCTAGTTTCTGTATACTGGCGCCTTTCGTCCCGTAGCGATCGCCCACCAATATTATATCCTGGCAACTCTTTTACACCAGTACCGTAGGATTCTGTAATTTCCTGCGGCAAATCATTGGTTTCAATTTCGTCATTATGATTTTTGTCTGCCATGATACTAGCCATTTGCTGCATTCTTACAATAACGTTTTTTTGGCACCAGGTTGTATTACTGAAGATGTATAGCTTTAGAAATAAAATAATCTATCCCCTTAGTACGAAGTAAAGCAAGCAGTCACAGCATAAGATTGTAAACATGAATTCATATTCAAAAATTGTGTTAAAAGTTTTTAGTTGTGAGTTTGAGATTTTCAAATCTTATAATAACCAACTACTAGCTTCTAGCTAATTACTTTCATTTGTTCCAGTAGAAATCAACATTTAGATATATCTATTTTTTTGATATTTACTTATGGTTTTAACTACCTGAATGCTAAACAAGATGGATGAATTTAATTCTGAGAAGCGGAGGTAGAAAGTGCAATACGACGAGTTCATTACACATGTACAAAGCCTTACTCAATCAAATTCTCGTGAAGAGGCAGAACGTTCTACTCGTGCCACGCTGGAAACTGTTAAAGAACGTATTAGTGTTGATGAAGCAGAAAAGTTAGCTGCCCAATTGCCCCAAGAACTAGGTGAGTATCTGCGAGGACGAGATGTAGAATCAAATCAATCATTTAACTTGCAAGAGTTTATTGCCCGTGCTAGTCAAAAAGAAAATATAGAACCTACTACCGCTGCAATTCATGTTCGGGCTGTGTTTGCTGTATTGCAAAACGCTATCAAGCCTGAAATATTCGCTGCTTTTCACGCCCATTTATCTCACGATTATGAAGAATTGTTTGCTACTTAAGCAATAAACGAAGTGTCTGCATAGTAGCGAAATTTCAAAAATTTTGGTAGTGATTGAAAATTCTCAAAAATATTCTGACTGCTGAATTGACCTATTGTTGGGAATTTTTAAACAGTTAAAAACTAGAAATAAACAGGTAATACTAATGACACAACATAACAATCATTCTAGTAAACAAAAAGTAGCTATCCTCATTGAAAACGGAGTAGAAGATGTAGAATTTACAGTCCCTTATAATGGACTGAAACAGGCGGGAATAGAGGTCGTTGTTCTCGGTGCGCGCATGAATGAAAAATATAAAGGCAAACGCGGTAAACTTAACATGCAACCCGATGGTACAACGACAGAAGCGATCGCAGCAGAATACGATGCGGTAGTAATTCCTGGTGGTATGGCTCCCGATAAAATGCGCCGCAACCCCAATACAGTACGCTTCGTGCAAGAAGCAATGCAACAAGGAAAATTGGTGGCTGCGGTTTGTCACGGGCCACAAGTTTTGATTGAAGGCGACTTACTTAAAGGGAAACAAGCGACTGGCTTCAGTGCTATCCACAAGGACATAATTAATGCAGGTGCAAATTATATAGATGAGCCGCTAGTGGTTGACGGAAATTTGATTACCTCGCGTGAACCTGGAGACTTGCCGATTTTCACCACAGCTATTTTGAGTCGTTTGGGTTACGGTGGCAAAGATGCTGCATTACCAAATGAGACTGATACAAGTGCTGAATGGTGGAAACTAGCTGATGCTTGGGGTGGCTCAACCAAAGGTGATATTGGCAGAGGTTTGAATACTGCTCTTGCTGGTGAGCGTTATTCACTAGAAGCCTTAGAAAAGTACGCCGAAAAAGAATCAGATGCCCAAGTGCGATCGCTCTTTCAAGAGATGATTGGTAATAAACAACGCCACATCGAACATCTAGAAACCTATCTTCACAGGCTGAGTGAGAAACCCTCTTTAACTGCAAATGTTGCTAATCAATACGCCAAAGTAAAAACTGCCTTGACAGGAAGTGATGATATATATCAGTTACGGTCTGCTTTAGGGGATGTGCAAACGGGTATTGGTGATATTGGTAATTTGTGTGCGATGTACACTGACCCAGTAGCAACTGCTATTTTCAAACAAATTTACACTGATGCATTGAAATACGAACAGCGCTTGGTAGAACTATATCGAGCGCGGGTAGGTGCTCAGGTTAGTCCTCCTAAGCCAACTACAGGGGCGGCTGTATCGATGTAAGGTTTTTAAACTTATCGCTGAGAAGACCTAGTAGAACCTAGAAGCCCAGACAAAGCGGCTCTGCACGAGGAAGAGAGGCAGAGCCTTTTAGTGGTTCCCAGAGACTGGGAACGAGGTTAGAACGCAGATCAAGAACAGAGTTAATGGAGAGATAAAAAAGTGACTTCGACATCCGGGGATAAACCGAGTAGCAATCAGGGTGAAGCTGGTGAAGTTGAGCGTTGGGCATCTCTCATCGGAGGCGGTGCTATGGTGCTAATGGGTTTAAAGCAAGGATCTTTGCGGGGAGCACTGACGGCCTTAGCCGGTGGTGGTTTGCTCTATCAAGGTGCAACCAAACAAAGCACAATCCAGCAAGCACAGGAAGCAATCGGAGTGAACCAACCTATCAAAGTTGAAAAAACAGTAACAATTAATAAACCGGCAGACGAACTGTACCGCTTTTGGCACAACTTGGAGAATCTGCCTACATTCATGAAGCATCTTAAATCTGTGAAGGTTTACAACGAAAAACGTTCACATTGGATTGCGAATGCACCCTTGGGTAACAGCGTGGAATGGGATGCAGATATTCTGGAAGACCGAGAAAATGAGTTTATTTCTTGGGCTTCGGTGGAAGGCGCTGACGTTGATAATTCTGGTTTTGTCCGCTTTCAGAAAGCACCAGGCGATCGCGGTACTGAAGTCAAGGTCGTTCTGGAGTATAACCTACCTGGTGGAGCGCTAGCATCTGTCGTAGCTAAACTTTTCGGTGAAGAACCAGAACAGCAAATTGGTGATGAATTGCGCCGTTTCAAAATGCTGATGGAAGCAGGCGAAATCGCCACAACCGAAGGTCAACCCTCTGGACGCAAGTAGTTATTTATCCCTTGTCCTTTGTCAGTTGTTTTTTTCTTACTGACCACTGATTAATAACTAATGACTAATGACCAATGACTAATGATTAATAATTATGAAAGCAGTTTGCTGGCACGGTGCTAACGATGTTCGGGTAGAGACGGTACCAGATCCAAAAATTCTCAACCCGCGTGATGCAATTATTAAAATTACCTCAACAGCTATTTGTGGCTCGGATCTACATATTTATGGTGGCTATATCCCCACAGTACAACAGGGTGACATTATTGGTCACGAATTTATGGGGGAAGTCGTGGAAGTAGGTAGAGGAGTCAAAAATTTAAAAATAGGCGATCGCGTTGTTGTTCCTTCTACAATTGGCTGTGGTAATTGCCATTATTGCCAGCACGATCAGTGGTCATTGTGCGATAATTCCAACCCCAAGGGTTGGATTGAAGAAAAATTATTCGGCAATATCACCTCAGCAATTTATGGCTACTCCCACATGTTAGGGGGTTATGCAGGCGCACAAGCAGAATATGTGCGCGTACCCTTTGCTGATGTCGGTGTTGTTAAAGTTCCGCCAGATTTGTCCGACGAGATGCTATTATTCATCTCCGACGCTATCCCCACTGGTTACATGGGTGCAGAGTTGTGCGACATTCAACCAGGTGATACTGTAGCCGTTTGGGGTTGCGGTGCTGTCGGGCAATTTGCGATGATTAGCGCCTACATGATGGGTGCTGAAAAAGTGATCGCTATTGATCGCTTTCCCGAACGCCTGGAAATGGCGAAAAAGTTTGCCAAAGCAGAAGTGATTAACTACGAAGAAGTTAATGCTGGCGAAGCGTTGAAAGAGATGACTGGTGGTCGTGGCCCCGATGCTTGCATCGATGCAGTTGGCTTAGAAGCTCACGGCGTTGGTTTAGAAGACTTCTACGACCAAACAAAACAAAAGCTCAGATTGGAAACCGACCGTCCCCACGTCTTGCGGGAAATGATGGTTGCTTGCCGTAAAGGCGGGACTCTTTCAATCATGGGTGTTTATGGTGGTTTTGTAGACAAAATGCCATTTGGTGCAGCCTTCAATAAAGGGCTAACTTTTAGGATGGGACAAATGCATGGACAGAAATATATGCATCTTCTGCTACAGCTAGTTTTGGATGGAAAACTTGATCCATCCTTTGTTGTCACCCATCAATTACCGCTAGAGCAAGCACCCCACGGCTACCATATTTTTCAACAGAAAAAAGACAACTGCATCAAAGTTGTTCTTAAACCCTGAATGATGAATAATTATTCAGTGTTTTAAATTGTCCACCCAACATAATGCAATTGAGGTTTTTTATGAATCAAGTAATTTCATGGCTGCGAAATATTCGTATCTCCCAGATAATTGTAGTTTTTCTGGTAGGATTTATGTTTTTATTGGGTCAAGCTTTTAGCTCTCCTAACATTGCACAAGCTGATGTTAAAACACCAGAGGGTACTTATTATAAAGGAATCCCAGATGAGCAAATTGATACCAAGGTAGAAAATACTGGCAATAAATTAAAAGCTGCTGTTGACAATGTACGCGAAAAGCTGAACTTGGATGAAGAAACTCCTCGATCTACAAAAGAGTTTCTCAAGTCTACAAAAAACAAAGTTGGAGAAACAGCTCAACCATTAACTGGAGATAAAGAAGGTTATTACCAAAATCCTCCTAGCAGGCAACTAAGAGATAGAACCTAAGCTTCTAAGAAATTTTAAGTCTCAATGCTTGACTAATAGATTATCGAAAAAGCTTTGATAATTTACTGAGACGCGATAATCATCGCGTCTCTAAATTAGGTTAAATCAAGATATTTACCTTGATATTAACAAGCCATGAATTCTAACTAAGGACTAATAATTATGAAAGCAGTTTGCTGGCACGGAGCAAACGATGTGCGGGTGGAAACGGTTCCCGATCCAAAAATCATCAATCCGCGTGATGCCATTATCAAAATTACCTCAACAGCCATTTGCGGTTCGGATCTGCACATATACGATGGCTATATCCCCACAATGCAAAAGGGCGATATCCTTGGTCATGAATTCATGGGGGAAGTCGTTGAACTTGGGAGTGCAGTAAAAAATGTGAAGGTGGGCGATCGCGTCGTTGTTCCCTTTACAATATCTTGTGGTAGCTGCTTTTTCTGCAATCGGGATTTATGGTCACTGTGCGACAACTCTAACCCCAATGCTTGGCTAGTTGAAAAGCAAATGGGTCATTCACCAGCAGGTCTATTTGGCTACTCTCACTTATTTGGTGGTTACGCTGGTGGTCAAGCAGAGTATGCACGAGTACCTTTTGCTGATGTCGGCTTGTTCAAAATTCCCGATGGTTTAACGGATGAGCAGGTACTATTTTTAACTGATATTTTCCCAACTGGCTACATGGCTGCTGAGAACTGCCATATTAAACCCGGTGATATTGTCGCTGTTTGGGGCTGTGGCCCAGTGGGACAATTCGCCATCAGAAGCGCATATATGCTCGGTGCAGAACGTGTCATCGCTTTTGACCGCGTTCCGGAACGCTTGCAAATGGCTAAAGAATACGGCAAAGCCGAAGTTCTCAACTACGAGGAAGTGGATGTTGGCGAAGCACTCAAAGAAATGACTGGCGGCCGTGGCCCCGATGCTTGCATAGATGCAGTGGGGATGGAGGCACATGGCACAGATGTTATGGCGTTGTATGACCAAGTAAAGCAAGCAGTACGTCTAGAAACAGACCGCCCAACAGCATTACGGCAAGTAATTCTGTCTTGTGCTAAAGGTGGACACGTATCAATCGCAGGCGTTTATGGCGGCTTTTTAGATAAAGTGCCAATGGGTTCTGCTATGAACAAGGGTCTAACCTTCAAAATGGGACAAACGCACGTCCACAAGTATTTGCGACCCTTGTTAGAACATATCCAAAAGGGTGAAATTGATCCAACTTTTATCATCACCCACAGCCTACCTTTAGAACAAGCGCCCCACGGCTACGAAATCTTTAAGCACAAGAAAGATAACTGCATCAAAGTTGTACTTAAGCCGGGAATGGGGAATAGGGAATAGGGAATGGGGAATGGGGACTCGTATTTATTTGTGCCCTACCTGTTGTGTTCAATGCCCAATGCCAATAACTAGTGACTAACCTTCGATGTTTGACATATTAAAATCGGAACTTACGCGCCGCACTCTTTTATACAAAGCAGGTTTTGGATTCATGGCGCTTGGTGTCACTGGGGCAGTAGGAACAATTCTCAAACCTACTCGTACTCTAGCCCAAGCAGGGCCAGCACCTGCTAAAGAACCGCCAATGCCTCCTGAAAAAAAGTTAGGTTGGGCGGTTGTTGGCTTGGGGAAGTTTGCTACAGAACAGATTATTCCTTCTTTTGGCGAATGTAAGCGTTCAAAGTTAGTAGCATTGGTAAGTGGCGATCGCACCAAAGCCACGCGTTTAGCCCAGCAATACGGTGTTAACCCAAAAAACATTTACAATTACCAAAATTACGACACCATCCGCAATAACCCAGAAGTAGATATTATTTACATTATTCTGCCCAACGGGTTACACGCAGAATACAGCATTCGCGGCGCACAAGCTGGTAAGCACGTTATGTGTGAAAAACCGATGGCTAATACAGTTGAGGAATGCCAAGCAATGATTGCGGCGGCGAAAAAAGCCGATCGCAAGTTGATGATCGCTTACCGTGCCCAGTATGAACCCTACAACCTCGCTGCGATCGAACTAGCACAAAGCGGGAAACTTGGGAAATTGAAAGCGATCGCCTCTGACCACGGACGCAACCTCGACCCCAAAGACCCCGCAGACCGCTGGCGTGCGAACAAGAAACTGGCTGGCGGTGGTTCCCTATATGACATTGGAATCTACAGCTTGCAAGCAGCGCGCTACATCACGGGTGAGGAACCGCAAGAAATCAGCGCCATGATTTACAGCACCCCTGGCGACCCCCGCTTTCGTGAGGTTGAAGAAAACGTCAACTTTGTGCTGCGTTTCCCCAGTGGCGTACTTGCCAACTGCACCTCTAGTTATGGCTATTCTGATACCAAGCGCATTCAGGTTTTTGGGTCTGACGCAACTTTAGAGTTAGACCCAGCTACCGACTACTACCAACATCGGCTGACAATCAAGCGCAAAAACAGCAGCGAAGAGCAAAATATTCAAGAAAAAAACCAATTCGCACTAGAGATGGATCATTTGTCTGAATCTATCATGGCAAACAAGCAGCCTAAAACCCCTGGTGAGGAGGGTTTGCAAGATGTCCGGCTGATGCAGTTGATTTACGAAGCGGCTCGCACTGGTAGAACTATCAAAGTTTAGTAAAAGAGGAAAAAAACATGGCTGATACAACTGTTATGAAAGTAGACTCCGCCCATTCGCCTAAAGGTCAACTTGGGCAAAAGTATCTCGCCTCCGGTAAAACATTATCGATGCGCCTTTGGGAAAATGAGCAACCCGGAGAAGCTAAAGAACCAGCAGCGCGGGAGTATGAAACCGTTGGTTATGTAATTAATGGTCGTGCAGAGTTACACATAGAAGGACAAATGATTTTGCTAGAGCCTGGGAGTTCTTGGGTAGTACCAAAAGGAGCGACCCACACCTACAAAATCCTAGAATCATTCACTGCTGTTGAAGCAACCAGTCCACCTGCTCAAGTTCACGGGCGCGACGAGGAATGAACCACAGATTGTAGCAAAACACAATCCCTCAGACTCCAAATTCTGGGGCTACTTAAACAAAGTTCCAAATTTATGAGCGGAGAAAGTCTCCGCTCATACTTCTTTCTGCCTATGCAAGCAAAATATTACTTGCATAAGAGGATGTTTTAAAAGTTATCTTGTCGGTAACAAAACGTTCTAGATCCCTCTAAATCCACGCCAGTTCGCACAACGGGGGGAAAATACGCAAGCGACTGGCTCCCCTTAAAAAGGGGGACTTTGATTCTGGTTCCCCCCTAAAAAAGGGGGGTTAGGGGGGATCAATAAGTGCCTAAAATCACAGCCAACCACTTTTAAAACATCCTCTAAGATATACAAACAGATTTCAGCGTCATAAAATTGTTGTCCTCATACTACTTTCAAAAAAGTTTGCAAAAAATGAATCAATGCTAGAAGCTTATGGGTAGAATTTACGTTTATTTGTGTGCATCTACGGTTCTAAATTTCAACAGAATTTATAATATTTTTATCTGACTCGAGGCTGATGAAGATTAAAGAATTAATTAGTTTCCTAGAAGTAAGAAGCGACACAAATTTAGATAATACATTCACAAAAAAGTATTGTTTTGTGCGCTCGCAGTCATCTAGTAATTAGGAAACCAAATGTTTTATCACAATAAGAAGTTACAGTATTTCAAGCCACCAGAAAAACCAGATGCAGTCTATGCAATGAAAATTCAAGAACTCATCGGCGGCACTTTTGGTGAAATGACCGTGATGATGCAGTATCTGTTTCAAGGCTGGAATTGTCGAGGCCCTGCGAAGTACCGTGATATGCTCCTGGACGTCGGTACTGAGGAAATCGGTCACATCGAAATGCTTGCCACAATCATTGCTCACCTGCTAGATAAAGCCCCGCTCAAAATGCAAGAAGAAGGTGCAAAAGATCAGGTTGTGGGCGCGGTTATGGGTGGTAGTAACCCACGGGATGTGATTACAGATGTAATTGGGGCGGCTATGAACCCCCAACATGCTATTGTTTCTGGCTTGGGTGCAACACCGTCTGACAGTGTAGGCTATCCTTGGAACGGTCGCTTTATCGTCGCCAGTGGTAACCTTTTGGCAGACTTCCGGTCTAATCTGCACGCCGAGAGTCAGGGACGTTTGCAAGCAGTGCGACTGTATGAGATGACGGACGATCCAGGTGTGAAAGATACCTTGAGCTTTATGATCGCTCGTGACACAATGCATCAAAACCTGTGGCTTGCAACCATTGAGGATCTAGAACAATCTGGACTAGAAACTACTCCGGTTCCCAGTTCCTTCCCATTGGATTTGGAGAAACGTGAGTTTTCTTATCAGTTCTGGAATAACTCCGAAGGTAACGAAAGTGCCCAAGGTCGTTGGGCAAAAGGCCCGTCAATGGATGGTAAAGGGGAATTTGAGTATGTTGCAAATCCTCAACCACTGGGGCCAGAACCGGAACCGCCCCAGCCTGATCCACGATTACATGGTACGCGTAAAGACGGACAGACACAAGGCAATGGTTCGAGCGCACCCCCTTTAGTTGAGCGCACAGTCATCGGCGGCTAGTAGTCTGTCAAGATAAAAATGATGGTCGTAGAGACGCGAAATTTCGCGTCTCTACAGGGTTTTTGGTATGCAACTAACCGTTAAAATTTAATTGACAGACTACTAGTGTGGAAGATCTGGCGATCGCTGGATTTCTATTGTCTCAGGTATGATAATTAGTACCTCTTGGCTTCGACGAGAATAGCACTAATAGCTGGCTTACAAGGAGAAAACATGTCGGGAACTACGCCAAATTCAGAAATGCTATACCGAGTTCTTGGCAGTACAGGAGAGCGGGTTTCTGCGATCGGGCTGGGTGGTTGGCATATTGGCTTAAAATACGTTGATGAACAACTGGGTATCCGAATTGTTCGCACAGCGATTGATCGTGGCATCACCTTTATGGATAACAGTTGGGATTATAACGGTGGCGTCAGCGAGATTCGCATGGGGAAAGCGCTCCGCGATGGCTACCGAGACAAAGTATTCCTGATGACGAAAATCGACGGCCGCTCTAAAAAGGAAGCAGCTAGACAGCTAGACGAATCGCTTCAACGCCTGCAAGTAGACTACATTGATCTCGTCCAGCACCATGAAATTCTTCGGCACGAAGACCCGTATCGAGTTTTTGACGAAGAAGGAGCAAATGCTGCTTTCATTGAGGCGCAAGAAGCTGGGAAGCTCCGATACATTGGCTTCACCGGGCACAAAGACCCCTATGTTCATCTACACATGCTTGAAGTTGCAGCCGATCGCGGGTTTAAATTTGATACAGTACAGTTGCCGCTCAATGTAATGGATGCACATTACCGGAGCTTTGCAAAGCTGGTTGTACCAGAACTGGTCAAACAAAACATCGGTATTCTGGGTATGAAAAGCCTGGCAAACGGTATTCTTTTACGCTCAAATACTGTAACGCCAATTGAGTGTCTACACTATGCCCTAAATCTGCCTACATCGGTTGTGATCACAGGAATTGACAGCATGGAGATTCTCGATCAAGCCTTTGCAGCAGTGCAGACATTCCAACCAATGGATGAGCAGCAAGTGCGATCGCTCTTAGCAAAAACGGCAGAAGCGGCATCACGCGGCGAGTTTGAGCCATTTAAAACCTCATCTATTTTCGACGCCACTGCCCAAAATCCAGATTGGCTGGGAGAGGAGCCACAGCGCCTTCAGCAATTAATGCCAACCTGAGCAAGATAGTAGAGCGCTTTGATTGATGCGTTACAAAAGAGCTAATGCAGGATATGAGATTAGCCGACGCGCAAAGCGATCGCAATCACGATCAAGCTCACCAAACGCAGATAATCTCTGCGACTCATCAACCACCTCGGTACGTTCTGGTGTAGCGAATGTCGTAACGTACCGAGATCAAGTGCCACATTTAGTAAGTTTGCACAACGGATGTAGTAACCAACCAGACTGCTACACCCAAGCCTGCTAAAGTCATGGATGTGAGAAGCGGATGCTCTGAAGCTTTGACGTAAAAGCTGCCTGAGCGAACCCATCCTTGGTGCGTTCCTCTTTCATGCATACCATAGCCAGGCTGATAGAGTGCGTTATCTTCCTTGTCTCGTGAGGGGCGATCGGATTGTTGGGAGGGAAAGGCCCAAATTTCCATCAACTTATCTGTCAGTCGCGGGGCTAAAGCGCCTAATATCGCCAGGAATTTGGATTGAAAGCCAACGAACATATCCCGCTTTGGATGTTCTGCTGAATACAAGATTGCTTCCGCTACCGCTTCCGGTGGGTAAATCATCCCACGATGAGCTGGTTGCTTAGATATATAACTACGAGCGTGTTCGTTGTACGGGGTATCAATGCGCCCGGGGTGAATTAAGGTCACAGAAACAGGCGCTTTTTCCTTTTCCAACTCCATCCGCAGGGCATCTGTCCAGCCATGAAGCGCGTGCTTTGAAGCTGAATAAGTTGACTGAACTGGTGCCGCGCGATCGCCTAAAAAACTGCCGACGTTGATCAGCGCACCATTGCTTTTGCGTTGTCTAAAGTGTTTGACAGCAGCACGAGAGCCATAGACAACTCCCCAGAAGTTGGTGTCGAACATCCGCTTCATGTCTGGTATCGAAACTTCTTCGCAAGCCCCAAAGATGGATACGCCCGCGTTGTTAACCCAGGTGTCAAAGCCTCCGAATTCAGCGATCGCTACCTCAGCAATCCGATTCACGTCTTCTTCTTGCCCGACATCTGCAACAACGTAAATCGCCTCACCGCCTTTGCTGCGGATCTCCTCGACAAGTTGACGCAGAGCATCCTCATTACGTGCTGCCACAACAAGCTTTGCACCTCGCTTTGCAGCCATTCTGGCGGTCACCAAGCCAATGCCACTAGATGCACCAGTAATCACAATTACTTGGTTTGGTAGGGGTTTAAGTGAATTAACCATGACTTCTAACTTTAAACAAAGTCTTCTATATTTACTGATTTATAAATAAAAGTAACTTTAATCATTTTAATAATCTTCTAATTAAAGAAAGAGATTGATATTAATTAAATTTGTAAATATATATACATATCAATTTAATAATTAATTTGATAGCCGATTGTGACTTGGTATCAAGTAAATCAAATCGGTGCGTTAGCCTTTGGTGTAATACCAATTCTTTGTGAGGTTGCACATTATTTTGACCCCTCCCAACCTCCCCTTGGTAAGGCTCCCATGTACACAGAAGTCGGAAATAGTTGATAAATCCGGGTTTTACCCCACCCTAACCCTCCCCTTGCAAAGGGGAGGGAACTAGATTCCTGTTTCCCCCCTTTCCAAGGGGGGATTAAGGGGGGTAATTCGACTTGTGTGTATACCGTAGCCTTGGTAAGGGGAGGTGCCGTAGGCGGTGGGGTTCTTTCTATGCGTCTTCATCAAGAATTGGTATAACGCATTAATTTAACTCTCTTCCCAAGCGGTTGGACTGAAGAAAAAATCAGACCGCAAGCGTCCCAGCCGCAAAAAGCTTGTTGAGCTTGCAAGTTAATCATTAAGTAAAAATTTGATGTAGAGACGTTGCATTGCAACGTCTCTACATCAAAAATAAAAATAATTGCCAGTCATCCATAGCAAAGACCAAATAGCTATGATTAGCTAAGTGCTATGCCAGGGATCGTTGGCAACCATATAGTTACATAACAGGTGCATGGGGTTAAATTAACCCAACTATTGCTTAAAGGTAAAAAAACTCTCAGCATTACTGAAAGTACCTCAAGCAGGTACGCAATGCGAAAGATACAAAAAATTCCTAAAGTATAAGAAGTAGGGATCAGGACAAGCTATGGCAACCGAACAGTTAACAACAGACAGCGATAATTTAAATTTAAATCAACTATTGAGAACACTGAATGCTGTCAAACAAGGTGACTTTTCTGCTCAGATGCCCATAGACCATACTGGTGTGGCTGGGAAAATAGCTGATACGCTCAACGATATTATTAACCAAAATCAGCGGATGGCGGCAGAACTCCAGCGGATTGGCAATGTCGTTGGCAAAGAAGGCAAAATCACTGAACGCGCTTCTCTAGGAGATGTTCACGGTTCATGGTCAGATTGTGTGACTTCTGTCAATACTTTAATTACAGATTTAGTCCAGCCTACAGCTGAAACTACTCGTGTAATCAGGGCTGTAGCTAATGGTGATCTATCCCAAACGATCGCTACTGAAATTGAGGGTAGACCGCTTCAAGGAGAGTTTCTCCAAACTGCCACTATTGTCAACACGATGGTGAATCAGCTCGGCTCCTTTGCATCGGAAGTGACAAGAGTTGCTCGTGAGGTGGGAACTGAAGGTAAACTGGGTGTCCAAGCCGAAGTACAAGGTGTCGCCGGTACTTGGAAAGATTTGACCGACAACGTTAATTTAATGGCGGGTAATCTCACCGGACAGGTGCGGAACATCGCGGAAGTTGCTACTGCGATCGCTAGTGGTGATTTATCCAAGAAAATCACTGTCAATGTTAAAGGCGAAATTCTCGAACTCAAGAACACCGTCAACACGATGGTGGATCAACTCAACTCCTTTGCATCGGAAGTGACAAGAGTTGCTCGTGAGGTGGGAACTGAAGGTAAGTTGGGTGTGCAAGCAGAAGTGCGCGGCGTGGCTGGTACTTGGAAAGATTTGACAGACAACGTTAATTTGATGGCGGGTAATTTGACCGCCCAAGTCCGTAACATTGCGGAAGTTACCACAGCAGTAGCCAACGGCGACCTTTCTAAGAAAATTACTGTTGATGTCAAAGGTGAAATTTTGGAGTTGAAAAATACCGTCAACATTATGGTGGATCAACTCAATTCTTTTGCATCGGAAGTGACACGGGTGGCGCGTGAGGTGGGTGCAGAAGGAAAGTTAGGCGGTCAAGCGGAAGTTCGCGGGGTAGCGGGGACTTGGAAGGACTTGACAGACAGCGTGAACTTCATGGCGGGAAGTTTAACGGCCCAGGTGCGGAACATTGCCGAAGTCACAACGGCGGTAGCAACTGGCGACCTTTCCAAAAAAATCACCGTCGATGTTAAAGGCGAAATTCTCGAACTCAAGAACACCATCAACACGATGGTGGATCAACTCAGTTCCTTTGCATCGGAAGTGACGCGGGTGGCGCGGGAAGTGGGAACCGAAGGTAAACTGGGTGTGCAAGCCGAGGTGACAGGCGTAGCCGGAACCTGGAAAGATTTGACTGGCGCGGTGAATATGATGGCGGGTAACCTCACCGACCAAGTGCGAAATATTGCCGAGGTTGCTACTGCGATCGCTAGTGGTGATTTATCCAAGAAAATCACTGTTGCTGTTAAAGGCGAAATTCTGGAGTTGAAAAACACCATCAATATAATGGTGGATCAACTGAACTCCTTTGCATCGGAAGTCACAAGGGTGGCGCGGGAGGTGGGAAGTGAAGGGAAGTTGGGTGTGCAAGCAGATGTGCGCGGCGTGGCTGGCACTTGGAAGGATCTCACCGACAGCGTGAACTTCATGGCGGGAAGCTTAACGGCACAGGTGCGGAATATTGCCGCCGTTACCACAGCAGTAGCAAACGGCGACCTCTCCAAGAAAATTTCTGTTGATGTCAAAGGTGAAATTCTGGAGTTGAAGAACACCGTCAACACGATGGTGGATCAACTCAACTCCTTTGCATCGGAAGTCACAAGGGTGGCGCGAGAGGTGGGAACCGAAGGAAAACTGGGCGTGCAAGCCGAGGTGAAAGGCGTAGCCGGGACTTGGAAGGACTTGACAGACAGTGTGAACTTCATGGCGGGAAGCTTAACAGCACAGGTGCGGAACATTGCGGAAGTGACTACAGCGGTAGCAAACGGCGACCTCTCGAAGAAAATCACCGTCGATGTTAAAGGCGAAATTCTGGAACTCAAAAACACCATCAATACAATGGTGGATCAACTTAACTCCTTTGCATCAGAAGTCACAAGGGTTGCCCGTGAGGTAGGAACCGAAGGTAAACTGGGTGTGCAAGCCTACGTTAGAGGAGTGGCTGGCACTTGGAAAGATTTGACGGACAACGTGAACTCGATGGCGGGGAACCTCACTGCACAAGTTCGCAACATCGCAGAAGTTACGAAGGCGGTAGCGAATGGCGACCTCTCCAAAAAAATCACCGTCGATGCTAGAGGCGAAATTTTAGACTTGAAGAACACGACCAACACAATGGTGGATCAGCTCAGTTCCTTTGCATCAGAAGTTACAAGGGTGGCGCGGGAGGTGGGCACTGAAGGGAAGTTGGGCGGACAAGCGCAAGTCCAAGGTGTAGCAGGCACTTGGAAAGATTTGACGGATAACGTCAACTCAATGGCGGGTAACTTAACTGCCCAAGTGCGCGGTATTGCTAGAGTTGTGACAGCGGTTGCTAATGGTGACTTGAAGCGTAAACTCATGCTGGATGCCAAGGGAGAAATTGAAACTTTGGCAGAGACAATCAACGAGATGATTGATACCCTAGCAACATTTGCCAATCAAGTAACAACCGTGGCGCGGGAAGTGGGAATTGAAGGGAAGTTAGGCGGACAAGCTAGAGTACCTGGAGCTGCTGGAACTTGGAAAGATTTAACGGATAATGTCAACGAACTTGCAGCGACTCTCACTACTCAGTTAAGGGCGATCGCAGAAGTTGCTACAGCAGTAACGAAAGGCGATTTAACCCGCTCAATCGCTGTGGAAGCATTAGGCGAAGTGGCAATTCTCAAAGACAACATCAACCAGATGATTGCCAACCTCCGGGAGACAACGCAGAAAAACACCGAACAAGACTGGTTGAAAACTAACCTAGCCAAGTTTACCCGGATGCTCCAAGGGCAGCGAGACTTGGAAACCGTATCCAAACTAATTCTCTCGGAACTTGCACCCTTAGTGGGAGCGCAACACGGCGTATTTTTCATGATGGAAGCAGCAGAGCAGCCGTATTTAAAACTGCTGAGTAGCTACGCTTACCGCGAACGCAAACATCTGGCTAACCACTTCCGTTTGGGTGAAGGTTTGGTGGGACAATGCGCTTTGGAAAAAGAGCGAATTCTCTTAACGGAGGTGCCGAGCGATTATATCAAAATCACCTCTGGTTTAGGAGAAGCGACTCCTCTAAATGCTGTGGTGTTACCCGTGTTATTTGAAGGACAGGTGACAGCAGTCATTGAATTAGCTTCCTTTTGCCGCTTTAGCGAAATTCATTTGACATTCTTCGATCAACTTACCGAAAGTATTGCGATCGTCCTCAACACGATCGCAGCTTCGATGCGGACTGAAGAATTGCTTAAGCAGTCGCAATCTTTAGCCGAGGAACTACAAACTCAACAAAGCGAACTCAGAGAAACCAACCAGCGCTTAGAACAACAAGCCCAATCGCTCAAAACCTCTGAAGATTTATTGAGAGGACAGCAAGAGGAACTACAGCAGACAAACGCCGAATTAGAAGAAAAGGCAGAGTTGTTAGCCTTGCAAAAGAAAGAAGTCGAGCGCAAAAACCGCGAAATTGAACAAGCAAGACGGTCTTTGGAAGATAAAGCTGAACAACTAGCGCTCTCGTCAAAATACAAGTCCGAGTTTCTCGCCAATATGTCCCATGAACTGCGGACACCGCTGAACAGCTTGTTAATTTTGGCTAGATTGTTGGCAGATAACGTTGAGAGCAACCTCACCGCCAAGCAAGTCGAATATAGTCGCACAATTTACTCAGCAGGTAACGACCTTTTGGCGTTGATTAATGACATTCTCGATCTCGCCAAGATTGAATCTGGAACCATGTCAATTGAAATGACCCAGATGCTAGTGGCAGAGTTGAGCGGACAGATTGAGTACACCTTTGGGCAATTAGCTCAAAACAAAGGGCTTACTTTCACAATTGGATTAGCTCCCGAATTGCCACTAACCATTTATACTGACGCGAAACGCTTACAACAAGTGTTGAAAAATCTGCTCTCCAATGCTTTTAAATTTACAGAGCAAGGAGAGGTACGCTTGCAGGTTGCTGTGGCCAAGCAGGGCTGGAGCTTCGACCAAGAAACCTTAAACCGCGCCCAGTTCGTTATCGCCTTCTCAGTCAGCGATACAGGCATTGGTATTGCCCCCGAAAAGCAGAAAGTGATTTTTGAGGCATTTCAACAAGCCGATGGCTCAACCAGTCGGAGATACGGCGGTACAGGCTTGGGCTTGTCAATTAGCCGCGAAATCGCCCGTCTCTTTGGCGGAGAAATTAAACTTGTCAGTCAGCCAGGCCTGGGTAGCACGTTTACATTCTACCTACCACAATTTAGTCCTGAGTTCCGAGTTCCGAGTCTTGAGTCCACATCTCAAACACTCCCCATTCCCCATTCCCCATTCCCCATTCCCCATTCTCCATTCCCCATTCCCCATTCCCCATTCCCCATTCCCCATTCTCCATTCCCCATTCCCCATTCCCCACTCCTAAATGACGATCGCACCAATGTCGAAAATGGCGATCGCGTGCTGTTAATTGTCGAGGATGACATTAACTTTGCCCGTATTCTTCTAGAGATGGCTCAACAGCAAGGATTCAAAGTCATAACCGCACAAAACGGTGTTGCAGGTTTGGCGCTAGCACAGCAATTCCAGCCTTCAGCCGTTTTGTTGGATATCCGAATGCCAGAGATGGATGGTTGGACGGTGTTGGATCGCCTGAAGCATGACCCAAATACGCGTCACATTCCCGTACACATCATGACAGTTGAGGAAGGGAGACAGCGAAGTTTGCAATTAGGAGCGATCGCATATCTGCAAAAGCCCTTAACCAGCGAAACAATATCTGAAGCATTAACCAAGATTAGAGGTTTTGTTGAGCGTCGGGTGAAGAATTTGCTGATAGTCGAAGATGATGATATTCAACGGCTGAGTATTGTGGAACTGGTTGGTAACAGTGATGTTGCTACCACTGCTGTTGGTACTGGTACAGCAGCACTAGAAGCCATTCGCTCACAGCATTTTGATTGCCTTGTCCTCGATTTAGGGCTACCAGATATGACTGGGTTTGAACTGATTGAGCAAATCAAGCTTGAACCTAATGGCGAAACTTTGCCGATCATCGTCTACACCGGCAGAGAAATCAGTAAAGCCCAAGAAACTGAACTCAGACGGATAGCCGAAACAATCATCGTCAAAGACGTGCGATCGCCCGAACGTCTCCTTGATGAAACAGCATTATTTTTACACCGAGTCCAAGCAGATTTACCTGCACCCAAACAAGAAATCCTCGAACAACTGCATTCAATAGACCACTTTCTCATCGGCAAGAAAGTGCTAATTGTAGACGACGATATGCGTAACATCTTCGCGCTGACGAGTATGCTGGAGCGCTATCAAATGCAGGTTTTATATGCTGAAAACGGCAGAGATAGTATTGCTTTATTGAATAATACACCAGACATAGATGTCATTTTAATGGACGTAATGATGCCAGAAATGGACGGTTACGAAACAACCCGCCTGATCCGCCAGAACGAGCAATTTAAAAATTTGCCAATCATTGCACTTACCGCTAAAGCCATGCAAGGCGATCGCGAGAAGTGTATTGAAGCTGGCGCATCAGACTACATCACCAAACCTGTAGATACTGAACAGTTGCTTTCGCTGTTGCGTGTTTGGCTCTATCGGTAGTTAGAAAAAATTTCACTTGCCATTAGGGAAAAGAGATGCCAGAAATGTATCTAAATGCCGATTAATTGGCGCACATATTCTTGTAAAAACAAGAGGAAACTAATGGCAAATTTTGAAGTTATCGAAAAAGAAGGGTTGCATTTAGTCAAGGTAAGTTTGCAAAACGAAACAGTACGTACTGAATCTGGTGCTATGTACTATATACGTGGCAATATTACCATGCAATCTAAACCGCCCTCTGCGGGTGGATTTTTGAAATCTTTAGCCACAGGTGAAAATATTTTTCGCCCCACTTATACAGGAAGCGGTGAATTGTATTTGGAACCTTCTTTATCTGGATATCACATCTTAGAATTAGATGGCAGTGAATGGATTTTGGATAGTGGTGCTTATTGGGCAAGTGATGGCAGTGTGGAAGTGGGGATTGAGCGCAATAAATTAGTATCTGGCTTAATTGGTGGCGAAGGTTTATTTCAAACCAAAGTCAAAGGTAGAGGTAAAGTGGTCATGGCAGCGCAAGGGCCTGTAGAAGTTGTACATTTACGAAATGACCGATTAGTGGTTGATGGCAACTTTGCGATCGCGCGGACAACTAACTTAAATTATCGTGTGGAAAAAGCCACTAAATCTTTCTTTGGTTCTATGACTTCTGGCGAGTTTTTAGTCAATACTTTCGAGGGAACTGGTACTGTCTTACTAGCACCTGTTCCTTATTGGCAAGTAATGTTATTACGTCAAATTACAGCAGCAATTCCCAAAACTTCTAGTTAGGAATCGTCAATTAATTGAACGTGAGTTCGACGTGTTGAAAAAGGTGCGAAAAAGCCGATTATTTCGTAGATACGTTGCATTGCAACGTATCTACAGTCAACAAAAATTGGTCGTTTTATCGAAAAGAAATCGGGTTTTTGCGATTACTGAATTGACACTCTAGAGATTATCTGACCAATACGCTTGAGAATTTGCAAAACGCCGTACAATTCTCTTGCAGATGCAAACGGGGCGAAGACCCTTGATAGGTCGTACTGTGGCGTATTTGTCTGCGTCACTTTCACAAATAAAATATCGTCCCCATTCGTCACCATACCGAACACGGGTTGATTGGGATTGGGGTTAGCCATCAGATAAGCTAGGGCTTGCGGTATGGCCGACCAAACCGAAAGCGTGGTTTTTTTTGACTCTAATACCATCACCCAGAACTGTTCTTGCAGCACTAAAACGTCAATCCGTCCGCGCAGTATTTCCTCGCCATCATTTAGCACTAATTCCACGGAAGATTCAGCCTTAATCCGGAAAGGAGGATCGTAAAACCCGGAGAGTGCAAGAATTGGCGATACCAGCAACAACATGACTGTCCCTTCTAGTAAATGACCTCCAGTACGGTGATAGAGATACCTACGCCGCAGGACATCCACAGAGGCTTTTTCCGCTTCCGTAATTTCAGGTAATCCCTCATACCACTCTGGAAAAAACTGCTCGGACTCAACACGGACGAAACCGAATCGATTTTCTGCATCCAATAGAGTGGTAATTGCTGCCGTCTGTGTCATTGCTTGTAGGTTAACAGTTTTACTACATGATCAGCATCTCTATTATCGCCAATTGGCACGTTTGCGGAGAAAGTAGTAGATATTAATGTACAAAAAAAGAATACATTCAGATATCTTAAGCAATAATATTGACCAACCAGAGCAGCGGCGATGACTGAACACATTTTAAAAGCCACCACGGAAACTGTGCATCTGGGTGGTTTCTCCCATTTGCTAGAACCAGTACTAACTGTGAATTCTGGCGACACGATTGACGTAGAAACTTACACTGGTTATTACGTTTACGACAAAGCACCACCAGAGTTTCTCACACCAGAATTTCTTGACATCTGCCAAAATCTTGCACCAGAACGCAAAATTGCTGGAGGGCCACATTTACTAACAGGGCCAATTTACGTCCAGGATGCAGAACCTGGTGATGTTTTGGAAGTAAGATTAGAAGCGATCGCACCTCGTTTACCTGTAGGTTTTAATGCGATTCGTCCAGGTTGGGGAGCCTTACCACATCAGTTTCATCAACCAGCCTTGAGATTCATTCCCCTCGATTTAGCAAATAACATCGCTGAATTTCCTGCGGGTGCTGGCATAAAAATTCCCCTCAAACCCTTTTTTGGCATTCTTGGTGTCGCCACCTCAGAAACATCTAGAATTTCTGTTCCACCAGGTTCTTACGGTGGTAATATCGATAACCGCGAACTACAAGCAGGTTCCCGATTATTTTTGCCAATTTTCGTCCCAGGTGCGTTGTTTTCTATTGGTGATGGTCATTCAGCACAAGGAGATGGCGAAGTCAATGTTACCGCCATTGAAACTTCCATGAATGGAAAAATAACGCTCAAGCTTCGCAAGGATATGCAACTGACAACGCCAATTGCAGAAACTCCCACCGATATCATCACAATGGGCTTTGGTCAAACCTTAGAAGAAGCCTTAGAATTGGCATTAAAAAACATGATTGATTTCCTGGAACGCTTCGCAAATTTGTCGCCAGAAGATGCTTATGTATTGTGTAGTTTAGCTGTGAATTTTCGCATCACTCAAGTTGTGAACAGTCCCCAAAAAGGTGTGCATGGGATGCTATCCAAATCGATTTTCTCAAAGCCAATCAATTTATAAGTTGCAATTTAAGCTGATTACGGAGCGCAGTGTAGCAGATGCATCAAAAAAGATGCCCGACCGAAATTGTACCCAGGCTTTAGCACCAGTCATTAAAATTCTTAATCTTCTTCAAAGGGAGGATTTTGAAAGCTAAATCTCCCAAACAACCCAAGCTGTTAAAAGTTAGTTGGGCTGTGGAGGCTATTGCTCGAATGCGATCGCACGAGCTACTACTAGCCATTACAACTGCTGTTCTTCTTCATAGAACCAAGCTTCTGCTAAAAGCGTTAAACCAATCAGCAAAAGAAAGCAGAAAACCAAAAACAAAATTATTCCTGTCATTGCTATTAACTCTTGATTTCAGCAAAGAGCTATTTTTAATTTATCAAAATGTTAATGCGTCTAAAAGTATATCGAAACAAAGCGCAGCGTAAATTAATAACTTGATATATTACAAACTATAGTAATCCGATTTGATTGCTGAATCACTCGTAGAGGCAGGGAATAGGGAATAGGGAATAGGGAAGAAGGAATAAAGGTGTACTGAGTTTTGTAAGCGCAAGCGCAGGCTACGGTGTACACACAGGTCGAATTACCCCCCTTAATCCCCCCTTTCCAAGGCTTCTGTGTACACGGGAGGCTTGCGGAGAGGGGAGACAAAGCGTAGCTTTGGCTCTTTGGGGTGCAATGACCGTGGGAATGATAACTAATTATTCGGATTTAATATTAGACGATGGCTCGTCAACTTTTTTTCCTTTCCTACGGGAGGTTTTATAAAACTGAGATAATTAGAGCGAATAATCAATCCGAAAAAAAATGCCATTAACTATATCTTCCACGCCTCAAGGTTTTAGTACATTTATTACTAATTTAGGAATACGAGATACTACTGAGGATTTTGTATTTATTAAATCGGAAGTTCCTTGCGTTGCTGATGGAGTATTTACTCAAAGTCTTTTTGCAGGGCCGAGTGTTACTATTAGCCGCCGGAACTTAGAAGATTCTCAAGCACAAGGTATTGTCGTTATATCTAAGAATGCAAATGTTGCTAATGGTTCTGTTGGTATCGCTGACGCACAAGAAATTTTACAATTGGTTGCAACTGAAACTGGAATTGCTGCACATAATATTGCGATCGCTTCGACAGGTGTAATTGGTAGACCTTACCCAATGGAAAAAATCCGAGCAGGTTTATTAGGATTAGGGAAAAAATTGACTTCTGCCGACTTTCATGCAGCAGCATGTGGTATCATGACCACCGATACAGTACCTAAGTTAGCTACACGGCAAATTGGAAATGCCAAACTGGTGGGGATTGCCAAAGGTGTCGGCATGATTGAGCCTAATATGGCTACCCTCTTAACCTTCTTTTTTACTGACGCTGCGATTTCTGCAAATGTGCTTCGTTCTATTTTTCGCCCTACCATAGATAAAACTTTTAACTGCTTAAGTGTAGATACTGACACTTCTACTAGTGACTCTGCTGTAATTCTGGCGAATGGTTTAGCAGGTGAAGTGTCAGAACAAGACTTTGCTCGTGCGCTAGAAGAAATTTCCCATGAGCTTGTGCTGAAGATTGCACGAGATGCAGAAGGAGCTACCAAAATTATTGAAGTGACTGTGGATTCATCTATTAACTATGCACAAGCTAAAAGAGTAGCTAAAGCAATTGTGAATTCACCATTAGTAAAAACTGCTGTTTACGGAGCAGATCCTAACTGGGGACGAGTGGCTATGGCTATAGGTAAATGTGAAAATGATCTAGAGATAAATCCAGAACAAGTTGTTATCAGGTTTGATCAGGTGAAAGTGTATCCTGATATTTTAACTAATGAAAATCTGGACCAGTTACGACAAATTATGTCCAAAGATAAAGTAGGCATTAATGTTAGCCTCAATATTGGCGAAGCTTCTGCAACTGTATGGGGTTGCGATCTTTCAGAAGGTTATATAGAAATTAACGGTAAATATTCAACTTGATTAATTAGTTTGAGACTTACGCAAAGAAACCAGTTTCTATAAAAAATGGACTATGTAGTACGCTGATAACCTCGCTCCGAGACGTTGCATTGCAACGTCTCTACACGCATGAAATGTGTACAAACAATCCTTAACTGAATTGTATTAGTCTATATAGCAACACTTTTAGTTATCAGCTAAAGATAGGTCAATGGCGTAAGTAGATCGAAAACTGAAGGTGCTTCCAGTTACCAGATGTCAATGACTTGTTAAAAAACTTGACTCAAATGTTACTTATGTAGTATATTTGTAATACAAAAATAGCTAAGTAGGTTTAGACATCCTTTTAACTCTGTGGTTATAAGTGACCTAAAAAGTGTATATAGAGCGCTTACCGCCTGTCTTGCTGACTTGATTATTTCCAATTTAAATTTCAGCAGCGAGTGAATATGTAAAGTTATGTAATAAGTGAGCAAGAAATGAGGAAAAAGTTTAGAAGTTGCTATCCTTAAAAATTGTCTAGTAACTCACAATCGGCGTTACTTTCAAGTGATGGGCGCTTTTGCTATGGCGACTTGCACGCAAATAGTTTATATTACGAGAAAACTTTTCAGAATCTCCTGCGTCAGGAAAAAGTAACTCGGTTAACGCAGCATAACTAAAAATATGAGTTTTGATTATTTTAGAAGCAATGAAAGCACTTCTGCAAATAACAACCGTCAAGGTTTACTTGCTAGCGGTTGGCGACCATTTCACCGAGAATTAGACTGGGAATTTTTGTGGCACTTACTATATGATGACACGCGCGAATTAACTCAAAAAAGCTTTAATTTAGCAAGTACAGTTGCTGATACTCTGGGACGGACTAATTATGCCTGGTGGGCTAATTTATTGAATGTTGTATCTGATAACACACGCTACGAGATTGAAAAATTTTGGAGTTACATCACACCTGATCCTCTGTCACCAGATCATCGCTACAAAGATGTTTTAAGTACAGAAACGCCTATTGTACAATTTGTCAATCGTAGTAGTATTCCCATTGATTACGTTCTTAACAGATTGCAAGAAATCACTGTCTTGCGAGTTTTACAGTTATTGGGGCGTCCTGATATTATTACTCAGTATTACTTAGAAAGAGATTTTTATTTTCCTGTAGATAGATTTGTTAACTGGGAACGCCTAGATGTCGTCAACACCGTTTATGCTTACTGGTCTAAATATGACATTTGGCTACAAATTGATCCCTACGATCGCGGGCGACGACAATATACTTTAATGGCGAGAAATATAACGCCATTAATTAACAAAGCAACTTATGATTTAGCAGTAATGCTGAGTGGATATCAAAGTCGTGTAGGCAAGGTTTATAGTCAATTTCCCATTCGGACATTCCCGGTAGATATTCAAAACTTTACTGACTTAGTACAACAAGCTATTCTTAACCAAAACCAGTTAGCGGTTGTTGTGCATGGAGAACCAGGTACAGGTAAAACTGCATGGACACAAGCAGTAGCAAAAGAAATTCTTGTACCTTTAGGATATGTGATTTTTATTCTAGATCATGATGCGATCGCTAACTTTGTGCCACCAACTTATTTAGAGCGGATCTGCATTGTGATTAACGAAGCTGATAATTTAGCACAAAATCGTGCTTCTGAAGTAGCTCAATACAATAACAAAACAGAACATGTTCTGAGTTTGCTGGATGGTACTTTATATCAAAGTGTAATTGATGATTCTGGTATTCAGATAAAGCAGCGTTTGGTTGTCTTGATGACTTGCAATACTACTGAAAGATTAGATCCAGCGATGTTACGGAAGGGCAGAGTAGATTTAATGTATGAGTTTATACAGCGATTTGTATAAAGTTATTTGTGGAATTTTTTTGAGTTTTTTTGTAGATAATTCCAGTGTCAGACTTCGCAGAATACAAGTATTTAGGTAATTAAATCACCGTGAAGATCCAACAACTGATTACAGAAGCACTGAGTCTTCCTAATACTGCGATCGCCTACCATGTCAGTCAGGAAATAGCAGCTATTTATCCCAAAAAAGCACTGCTGGAAGGGAACGATTCTTCGTTTAATTTGGAGAATTATGCCGAGGCCAATTTATGCAATATTCAATATGATGCCTCTATCCATAACCAGATTATCAGTGATTGGAATGGGATGGACAGCGAAATTTACAACTCTACCGAAAATGCCAGCTTTGAAGTGACATGGCAAGGATATAAACTTGATGTACTCTTAATGAGTTGGCAGCAAGGTTATTGTAAAATTCGCTATTACTGGATTTTGGCTGACAGTCAAGAATTAACTGAAAAGTTTTTTGCTGCTGTTTGTGAATGGAATTCGGAAATTCGTGACGAGGTTTTAGTTTTTGAAGATGGTGATTGGGATAAAAACCCAGACATGTTTCAATCTATCAAAGGCGCAAATTTTGATAATCTCATTTTGCATGGTAATCTCAAACAAGAGATTCAAGATGACTTGACAAACTTCTTTACTTGCAAGGAAACTTACGTAGCTTATGGTGTTCCTTGGAAGCGAGGCATTTTACTAATTGGCTCACCAGGAAATGGCAAAACTCACACGATAAAAGCATTGATTAATCAAATGCAGCAGCCTTGCTTGTACGTAAAAAGTTTTAAGTCTGAATATGCTACTGATAGTGAAAATATCCGCAGAGTATTTAAACAAGCACGGCAGTCTGCTCCTTGTATTTTGATTCTAGAAGATATCGATTCTCTGTTGACTGACGAAAATCGTTCTTTCTTCTTGAATGAACTTGATGGCTTTGCGTCTAACCAAGGAATTGTCACCATTGGTAGTACTAATCATCCAGAACGTTTAGATGCAGCAATTCGCGATCGCCCCAGCCGTTTTGACCGCAAATATCACTTTGAATTGCCAGATATCCTGGAAAGGCAAGGTTATATGGCATTGTGGAACGATAAATTGAAAACGACGATGCGCTTATCTGACGAGGCCTTGAATCAGATAGTTGCACTGACAGATGGCTTTTCCTTCGCCTACCTCAAAGAACTGTTTCTTTCCTCGATGATTCGCTGGATGGGAGTAATGGAAACTGGGGCGATGGAGAAAATTATGCTTTCTCAAGTTGCAGTTTTGCAAGAACAAATGAGCAGCACAACTGTTAGTAGCGAAGGTTTAGAAAAGTAAAATGAAAGTCCATCAATTTCAAGATGCAAGTGAGTTTTACGCACGGGTGAAAGACTACTTGCTGAGTCAAGAAGCACAGCATAATCTGTTGTTAGGACTGAGCAATGCCTTGATTGACAATCCTGAACGCTTCGATGAAACACCCTACTTGGCAACTGTGGAAATAGATGGTGATATTGTGGCAGTAGCAATCAGAACACCACCTAGAGCTTTGATATTGTCGCACATTAAAGATTTGCAAGCTGTAGAGGTGCTTGCTCAAGACTTGCATCTTGCTTCAAAATCATTGCCAGGGGTAACTGGCCCCACAGATGAGACACAAGCCTTTGCTCAGGCGTGGTATTCTCTGACTGGTCAATCCTTTAAACTGAAAATGGCGTTGGGTACTTTTCAATTAGAAAAAGTGCAGCTGATTTCCTCCGCCACAGGTTATTTACGTCTAGCTACGGAAGATGATCAAGAACTCCTTAAGAATTGGTATAAAGCCTTTTTGCTAGAAGCTTTGGGCGATATTGAGTCGAATACAGAACGCTGGGTTAAACGAGTTTTGCAGCAAGGTACTGCTTACCTTTGGCAAGACAAAGTTCCAGTTTCAATAGCTTGTCGTATTGGACTCACGCCCAACGGTGCGCGGATTAGTATCGTGTACACACCACCAGAGTATCGCCGGAAGGGCTACGCCAGTGCTTGTGTGGCAGCGTTAAGTCAGACTTTACTCAACCAGGGAAATCGATTCTGCTTTTTATTCACCGATTTGGCAAATCCTACATCCAATCACATATATCAGGAGATTGGCTACCAGTCAGTGGGTGATTGGCATCAATACGCTTTCGTTTAAGAATAAAAAGCAAGTATCTTTAACACTGCTATCAATGCCACAGCAGAACTCTGTAACTATAACTAACTGTCCTTCCAAAAATTTTATACTAACGACACATACATTTGTTTGTTAACAATCGCCAGCTTTTAGTTGAAACTTTAGATGATAATCATTATCGAACAAGGGCTTTGGTAAGAGAAACGAGCGACGTCCGTTTCTCTTACCCCTTTTGTCTGAAACAATCGCACTACGATGATCTCTTGAATAATGGAAAATTTGCTCAGAGCGATGTCTGCGACAGGCTATTCGGAGTCGCGCTCAATGAAGCGAATTTGGGAAAGGCGATCGCTCGCTTCGCTAATCTTGTAGACCCATTCAACTCATTCGGTATGAAGCTATCCATTAGTCACATCTTCCTTAACAATCTTGAAACCCTTGCCTTATAGACATATTGAATGCTGAAGTGTTAGGCATACTTGACAAATTAGCGCTTAATATTCTCGCTAAAACTGTAGTTCGTTCTCCAAGCCTATGAAAAATCAAACGACCTCTCCTTGGACTTTCATTCCCACCCTATATTTTGCCTCCGGCATACCCTACGTCATCATCAACACAGTTTCCGTGATTTTTTACAAAAAACTCGGAATAGATAATACTCAAATTGCCTTGTGGACAAGTTTTCTCTATCTACCTTGGGTCATCAAAATGTTTTGGGGCCCAATTATCGATATTTACTCTACTAAACGTAAATGGATACTTTCTACCCAAATTGCCATGTTTGGTTGTTTGGGTTTGATCGCCTTATCATTACAACTGCCAAATTTCTTTTTCATCTCCTTGGCAACATTAACAATAGGGGCATTGATTTCTGCAACTTATGACATTGCGACAGATGGCTTTTATTTGTTGGCTTTATCTCCAGAACAACAAGCCTTTTTTGTCGGCATTCGCTCACTGTTTTATAGACTTGCTGTCATCTTTGGCTCCGGAATATTAGTAGTTTTAGCAGGTCAGCTTGAAGTATATCTCAACAATATTCCATTAAGCTGGACTCTAGCTATTGGTTTTTCAGCTTTGATTTTAGCAATCCTGTTTATTTTCCATCACCTAATTTTACCCTTACCTGAATCAAATAACCAACCACAAATACAAGCTAGAGAAAAGATAGCCTTTTGGTCAATCATTAACTCATATTTTGCTCAAGATAAAATTATAAATATTTTAGCCTTTATCTTGCTCTACAGACTAGGTGAAGCAATGCTTATCAAGATAGCCTCTTTATTTTTATTAGACAAACCAGAAGTAGGTGGTTTAGGGCTATCAACATCAGATGTCGGATTAGTCTACGGAACATTTGGGGTAATATCCCTGATTTGTGGAGGAATTTTAGGAGGTTTGCTAATTTCTAAATATGGATTAAAAAGGTGTCTGTTTCCTATGGCTTTAGCTTTGAACCTACCTGATATATTTTATGTGTATATGGCTTACACAAAACCTTCACTAACATTAGTATATCCCTTAGTTTCATTAGAGCAATTTGGGTATGGTTTTGGATTTACAGGTTTTAGTGTTTATTTAATGTATATTTGCCAAGGCGAATATAAAACTTCTCATTTTGCTATTTCCACTGGCATTATGGCTTTAGGCATGATGCTACCAGGTTTAATTAGCGGTTATTTGCAAAAAGCATTTGGCTATCCACTATTTTTTATCTTGGTTTGTTTGCTAACTATTCCTGGGATGATTGCTCTGTTTTTTATACCTTTAAAATCAGAACCGAAGCGTCAGAATAATTAACATTATTACAGATCATGAGTTATGTTTTGGGAATAGATGGCGGCGGTAGCAAAACTGTTTGTGTCTTAATGGATGATTTGCGTCAAGTAGTAGGTCGCGGTGAAGCAGGCCCATCTAATTATCAGAGTATAGGTATCAAAGCAACTTTACAATCCATTCAATCGGCAATTGATACTGTAGTAAATGAGATAGCAATAATTACAAAAAGTCCTCTGAAGATTGATGCGATATGCTTGGGTTTAGCAGGTGTAGGTCGTGCAGCAGATATCGAAGTAGTAAAAGGTTTAGTACAAGAATTGCAGAATAACAAATCTCTGCCTATTACTTGGGCATTACAGCCAGAAAATATTGTAATTTGTCACGACGCTTTAATTGCTTTAGTTGGTGGAATTGGTCAGCCTGTAGGAATTGTGGTTGCAGCAGGTACTGGTTCGATAGTTTTCGGGCGAAATCATCAGGGATATACTAAGCAAGTCGGCGGCTGGGGGTATATTTTAGGAGATGAAGGTAGCGCTTATAAAATTGCTGTCGCTGGTATGAACAGAGCATTAAAAGCCTATGACGGACGAGAGATACCGACGAGTTTGGTAGAGGGTTTCAAACAGCATCTTGGTTTAGCGAGTATAGAAGATTTAATAGAAGTAATATATCGGCGAGGATGGGGAGTCAAAAAGATAGCAGCTTTAGCACCAATTGTAGATTTTGCAGCAGCGTCAGGTGATGTAGTAGCGAATATCATAATTGACGATGCTGTCAAAGAATTTGTGAAAGCTACATCTACAGTAATTGATGAAATTTTTAGTGCTAACTCAATTTTAGAAGTAGTAACTACGGGAAGTGTGTGGCATTGTAGATCCAAGATCCATGAGAGATTTACAGCGTCTGTTGTTAAGAAGTTTCCTGATGTCAAAGTGATTTTTCCGAGATATGAGCCTGCTTACGGTGCTGGTTTGTTGGCGTTGCAGACAACTCAAAATTGAGCGTTTATCTTGCAGTTTTTTGAGTTCGGTTTGGGAGAGTTCATCATCAGAAGCGATCAGGAAACTCAATGTTACCGTTAATTAAGTAGCGAGCTAAATCTCCAGTTTTATAAATCAGAACATTCTCGACTCAAAACAAGCTGGCCAGAAGGTAGGCGATACACACCCTGTGGTTCTACAATTGGATCGCCTTTCTGCCAAGGACGACGAGTAGGGCTAGTGGATGGGGAGGCATTATTTGTACGCACAGTACTAAAAGTATAAAGTGACATCAAAGCATCTCCCAGACGAGAGGGTTAATTACAACTTCTGTGTACCTCACTCAAGCGAGAACCGCCATATTTGGCATTGGCTTTCGTATTCATAGTTTTTTGCGATCGCTCCTGAGTTAATGTTGTGGTTGTTACTGCTGTTGGATATTGATTGATAACTAAGAACTTTGGATTGTTGACTAGCCAGCAATCAACTGCTGGAAATCCTGATCATCTGCAATATCATCAAAATCTAGGTCAGTTGCTGCTTCTTCTTTATATCTAGGATTAAGTTCAATTGCTTGTTGCAGAGTTTCTAAAGCTAATTGAAGTTCTCTTTGCAGTGCATAACAAGCTGCTTTATTGTAATAGGCACTAGCATAGTCTGGCTTAATTTCCAAAGCTTTATTAAAACTAGCGATCGCTTCATTATCGCGTCCCAATCTCACCAAAGTATAACCTCGTTTATCCCAAGCTTTTGGCGAATTAGGTTGAAATTGTAGCGCTTTTTCAAAGGAAGCGATCGCTTCTTCATATTCTTCCAATTCTATCAAAGCTAGACCGCGATTCATCCAGGCAACTACATCATCAGGCTTAACTTGTATGGCTTGATCAAAAGAGGAAAAAGCTTGTTTATGCTGTCGTAAATTACCGAAAGCCACACCGCGATCGCACCAGGCTTGATGGTCATTAGGATTGATTCTAATAGCTCTATCATAGGAGGCGATCGCATCTTTATAACGTTTCAGTCTCCCAAGAGTGATACCGCGTTTGAACCATGTTACAGCGTCATCAGGCTGGATTTGAACTGCTTTATTGTAAGCTGCGATCGCATCTTCGTACTGCTTTTCAGCAAACAGAAAATCGCCCTCTTTGATATAATCATCAGCAGTAACTTCTGGTTCTTGTGATTGTTCCTGTATTTTTTCCTCAACTTCTAAAGTCACTGCCTCTGGAATTGATCCAGATGTCATCTCGATTAGTTCCTCAAGGACTAGATCCTTTCTTTGTTGAGCATCCATTTGTAAATGAGAAAGTTGATTTACAAACTCTGTTTCCAATTTCTCTAGCTTTTCCAGAATGAGAGTTTTTTGTTTTTGAGCATTCAATTGTAATTCTGAAAATTGCGAAGTAAATTCTGAGCCAGATTTTTCTAAATTCTCAATAATTAAATCTTTGCGTTTTTGAACATCTAACTGTAATTCAGATAGTTCAAATTTCAATTCCGATTGCAATTTTACTAAATCCTCAGCAATTTTATCCTTTTGCTGTTGAGCATCTACTTTTAATTCCGATAGTTCAGATTTCAATTTTTCAAGCGTAATATCTTTTTGCTGTTGAGCATCTACTTGTAACTCAGATAACTGAAACGTAAATTCTGATTGCAATTTTGCTAAACTCTCAATAACTTTATCTTTTTGCTGTTGAGCATCTACCTGTAATTCTGATAGTTCAAATTTCAATTGACTATCTACTTTTCCCAAATTCTCAAACGTGATATCTTTTTGCTGTTGAGCATCCACCTGTAATTCAGATAGTTGAGACGCAAATTCTAACTGCAATTTTGCTAAACCCTCAAGAGTCTGATCCTTTTGCCGATGAACATCCAATTGCCATGTAGAAAGTTGAGATATGAACTCAGATCTTGATTGTTCTAAATCAGCAACAGCTAGTTCTTGCTGTTGTTGTATGCCTAACTTTAAGTTAGACAGTTGCTCTGCTAGAACAGATGCTAATTTGCCTAGATTCTCCAGTGCTATATCTCTTTGTTGTTGAGCATTTAATTCTAATTTAGACAGCCTAGAAGCAAATTCCGATTCTAAGTTTTCTATATTTTGTTGAGATTTTTTGAGTTCAGTTTCTAATTTAGCTAATACCTGCACTTTCGCTTGAGATAACTCAGATGTAAGTAAAGATAAATTTTCTTGTTCGCTTTTTATATTTTGTTGTAAAACATCGGCTTCCTGTTCTAAATTATGAGTTATGTTTTTAGCTTCTTGAATAATATTTTCAGCGTCTTGCTTAACAGTAGTGAGTTGATTTTGTAATTTTTCCATTCCCTGTAGCTGGTTCATTGCTCTATCCGCAATTTCACGAATTGCCACTCGTCGTAACAGCCAAAATAAAGCAATTGCTGCAACTGGAAATAGACTTAATATAACTAGCCAGACATTGAGTAGGATGGTTGTACGACTAAAAGCGCGATTTAAATCAGATTGGACTTGCTGTTGAATTCGCTTTTCGGCTCGCAGCCGTGCCAATTCTTCCCGCTCCTGATTTGATAAGACTGGAGCAGGCGTCGCTGTTGGGGAGGACGGTGTAGATTGTCCACTGACAATATCAGCGGACAGTAGCAAGGGCGAAAAGATAATAGCGCCTTTCAACACTAAAGCGAAAACAGTTTGATTTTTGTTCTTCATAACAACCGTCCCCATCTGTTGGTCAGCTTTTGAAGCGGCGTGCCTCTCTACAATCTATAACAAAATTAAGTTGTGAAATATTGCTAGAGGCATCGATTCACCAATCAAAAACCTAACCCCTCAGCCGTCAATAAGCTTGGGTTAAGGCTAAAAATGAGAATTTGTGTAGGTTGGTGCGGATTTTGGGGAACAGTCCCGGTTTTAGGTTGTCTATGTATTTTTCTTAGTGGCTTTGTGGTTACGAAATTCACTTTTGAACCACAAAGCCACTAAGTGCATCTCACCATTAATAAGGGTTGGAAATACTAACTGTAGGTTGGGTTAAGCGGAGCGAAACCCAACGTTTGCGCGCTTGTTGGGTTTCGTTCCTCAAACGCCAGGTGCTACAACGGAGAAGAGGAGTGCAGTCTTGGGGTCTCCCCATTCTTGAGCAACTCCGGGGAACCTCCCTTCTCTACGAGAGGCTGCGCCAACAGGTGATGCCTCCGGCACGCCTGCCGTAGGATGCCCGCTTCGGGCTGTAGGGCGAACACAGTCGCCTGGCTGTCGGGAAACCCTACCAAGAGCGCTGATTCACCGCAACGCACTGGCTCCCCAACCTACAAAAAATTAAATTTCGACCTTTTTTAGGGTGACGTGTACTAAGACACAGAGATTAAAAGCCGCAATCTGGGCTTGGTTCTCTAGTATTTTTACTTACTTTGGCAGGTCTAGAGATTAAACTTTATGGTGAAGATTGGTTGTGGCAACCTGGAAGTTAAATAATTTAAATTATACGTAGCAGAATTCATATACTGTCTTGTAGTAAAAACAAAAAGGATTGTTTAACCTTTAGCAATCCTATTAATATGCCTCAATGTCAAAAAAACAACATACCCTGAACCAAAAATCCGGTTGGTCTTTGGATGAGCGAGATCCAAGATTCATTAAATTTCTGATGCCCTTAATAGGCTTTTTGTATCGCTACTATTTTCGAGTTCAAACTAGCGGCTGGGAGAATATTCCACTTCAGAAAAAAGTTCTATTTGTCGGTTCGCACAATGGGGGACTGGCGGCTCCTGACATGATGATGATGATGTATGACTGGTTTTGCCGATTTGGTGTAGACCGACCCGTTTATGGTCTAATGCATCCCAAAGTCTGGCAGGTTAGCCCCCCAATAGCGCAACTGGCTGCTAAGACTGGAGCAATCGTAGCTCATCCTAAAATGGCTTACGCCGCCTTACGTTCTGGAGCTAGTTTGTTAGTCTATCCTGGCGGAGCAGAAGATGTATTCCGACCGCATTCTTTACGTCACAAAATTTATTTTGCAGGGCGAAAAGCGTTTATCAAGCTGGCGCTACGGGAAAATGTGCCAATTGTGCCTGTGATTTCCGTAGGTGCCCACGATACGTTAATTGTGCTAGCTGACTGCTACAAAATTGTGCAACAACTCCATGAGTGGGGAATGCCCTGGTTGTTGGGGATTGATCCGGTAGTTTTTCCCATTTATCTAGGATTACCTTGGGGATTAGCATTTGGCCCGCTCCCCAATATTCCATTGCCTGTGCCTATATATACGCGGGTTTGTCCTCCGATTATATTTGAACGTTACGGTAAAGAAGCTGCTAGCGATCGCCAGTATGTCAATGAATGCTACGAGTTGGTCACAAGTCAGATGCAGCAAGAGTTAGACAACTTAGTGAAATTAAGTGCCCAGTCACAGACAATCAAGCACTAAAGCTATTTGGAACTAAAGAAGGCTTGAGATAAGGATAAGGTACAAACCTTTGGCGATTGCTCGCATCAATCCGCTGCTCAATCTCATTCAACTCCTGCTGAAACTCCTGAACCATCATTTTGACTGGAGTTTGGCGGAAGGTGAGATTAAACGCCTCATCATAATAGCCCAGTCGATCATGGCGATAGAAAGACAAGTAACTAACAATTTTAATTTGAGCTTCCGCCTGATCCTTAGGTGGCAGGAACTTCATCAGTGCTTTCTCATCTGTAATCATGCCTTTAGCAGTAATATTGGCATAAGCAGCCTGGGGCATATTAGGAATATATGCCATGTAGTCGAATTGTGAATAGTTTACTGCTGCGTGCTGCGGGCCACAGGTGAAAATAACGCTGGTAACAATCTCAATCAGTTGCTCTACCGTCTTGATCGCACTTGGCATTCCTTTGACCCGTCCACCATCTGGCGAAGTTAATTCTTGTGCCCAAGCTTGTAGTTCGCGATCGCCTTGAATATCGGCAGGTGTAGGATAGCAATACTTGAGATAATCAGACACAAACTTATTAATGGCATTCCACAGCAAAATACCATCATCCCGATAGGGGAAGTTTGGCAGTTTTTTTACATCCTCCAGTCCGCGACTCTTAATTTCTTGTGGGAAAGCAAACTTATCCAAGCTCCACTCAGAATAGGCTTTCTTCACAATTCCATAAGATTCCTCTAACGTCCCCGCCATAATTCGATCAACGTGACCACCCACTTGACCATCGACGTAAGGATTAATCAGCAGTTGTCGCCCTTGATCATTAATTGCCAAAAGGAAGCGCAGATGGGGAGCTAGCAATAAATGTACAGGATGGTTGATAGCTAGTTGTCGGGGGGTAGAAATGGCAAAAGGCTCCATTACAAAGTGTGTCCAACACAAATGGGTACTCATCTCGTGGTGGTTGGCATCCGCTACCTGAACACACATCTTGGCTACCAGCCAATCGAGGGGTTTATCATCTGGGGTAAAAATCGCTCCACCCCGTTTAGGCTGCACCTGAATCGCAATCGGGATTAATTGTTTCTTAGTTTCATCAAAGTAGAAAAATGCAATTGGGGTGGGTAGATATTTTTTCAACCCTTTAAAAGTCCCACCCTGTACAAAGTTCAAACCACTGTAATCAGCAACGTAAATATTGCCATTGGCTAGGGCAGCGTCTAACCGCACATTGGGGCAAGCGGCCTTGAGTTCTTCCTTAGTCACAGAAGAATGAGGCATAATCTGCATGAGCCGCCGCAGCACCATCGGATTTACGCCGGACAATCTTTGATCAGCAAAAGAGCGATCGCTTTGATAAATCTTACTGACTTCTGGCTTACCTTGCGTTGGGAAAAAATCATCAAAGGCTTGCAGTCCATCAAAAGGATCGAGGGTGTTAGGCAGCGACGTCCGAGTGAATACGTAGGTAGGTGATAAGGTGGAAGACTGAGGCACACGGGGGTAGCCCGGCGGAACTGGAAACGTTGGAATAACTGGATGAAGGGTAGCTAACGGCGCTAGGATATCGTAATCAAACTTATACTGGTCGCGATCGGGTAAAAACTGGCGTGTTTCTTGGTCTGTCTGTGGCAATAACGTGTTAATCATGCTCATTTTGCCTCTTTTTTTTAATCGTAAACTATTCGAGCCGAATACTCTCTTTGTAATGCACCAATTGTATAAACTATATTGTTATACAAAAAAAATTACGTATATTTACTCTAGTGAAATAATATCAATATTTTTTCTGTATAAAACTTGGTTATATCCAGAATTTTTATCGCTTCTGTCTGCAAACTACAAAACTTATAGTTTTTCGCTGCTAATTATTACTCAGAGTTACGTTTCCCTTTTATGCAGGATGTCAGTTTTTGTAAAAGTTCTTTACTAATGAATAGACTTTGCTGACAGACCTTAAATAGCATTTCATGGCTACTGGATACTTTTGCCAGTTGCAAGCGTTGGCGTAGCCCACCGAAGGTATCGCTCCACCAACAACCTGAAAACTTCTTAGAGTGCAGTGTTAGGCTGGTAGGTTTGGCTAACGCAGGTCAGAGCTTCAGTATATTTAGCAAGATTCATGCCGGATTTCTATATTTGCTTTGGCATGTTGGGCATTATAATTCCAAGCCAAAGAAATCAGGTTCCCGCCGAGAGTTTATTTGGTTCCATACAAAACTGTAGTATCAATTGATGGCAGATAATTTGAGACATTATCTCTGTGCCTGTTGGCATAGTTGTTTTACCAAGTTGATTTTTTTCTTTCTACAACTCAATGTAGGTTTTTGGATGTCATCAGGATCTAAGTTACAGGCTGCTCAAGCACATGAGAACTGGAACTCATCTTCAGAGGTGAATCTAGTTGCCAATCTAGAAAACTTTGACCTAGTTCCGAATAGCAGCAGCGATCGCTACTCGATACCGATGCCGCTACCTGTTCTAATTGCTGCACCTGAAAATTTCAATCCTGGTTTACGATTACCGCCCCCGACACCCCCAGCGCCACCCAAACCACCACAGAATTCCAGCCCACCAACTTTTACTGAACCAGTTAAGCCGATTGCAGATTTAGAAAGTATCCAAACAGACTTTCGCAACGACACAGATAACTTTGGACAAAACAATTTATTCATCGAACCAACCGCTCAGTTTCGATTGAGTAATGGCAATAAAATACTCTTCAAGACAGGTTTGAACTTGTTTGAGCAACGCGGTGTTGACTCAATTACTAATATTCCCTTCCAAATTGGATGGCAGGGAAAAATTGGGCAAGTGACACTACAAACAGCAGCAGGAGTCGATTTATTCAATCGTCTACCCACAACTATCAATCTCAATGCTAAGGTTGAAGCTCCAATTTTGCCGCCAAAAGTTTCTCCATCAGGTCGATTACTTTCGGGTTTGACACTCTCAGCTAACTTAGAACAGGGGCCTTATAAGTCGAATGCTCGAACTTTAGACAATCAAATTACTGCTTGGCGGTTTGGCCCTGATTTATACTGGCAAATTGATCGTGATACCAGCTTGTTCTCGTCCTTACGTTTGGGTAGCTATAACGATGACAATTCAGAGGTGCAGACTTTTAGCAGACTAGAGCGTAAATTCGGGCAATTTTCCCTGGCAGCGAACTTGTTCACATGGAGTTACGATCGCGATCTAGAACGTACAAGTGGCTATTTCTCCCCGTCAGATTTCCTCGTTTACAACGCTGAAGTGGCTTGGGAGGGAGATATTTCTAACTTCTTACGTTGTCGCCTCGCCGCCAACTTAGGACGACAACGACTTAAGGGAGAATTTGACAACGCCAATACATATCAAACTCGGTGTACGGTAAAGCTTTCACCCAATATAGAGGCAGACCTTGGCTACAACTTTAGTAATGTCCGCAATCAAGATACTGGCGTAAGTTCCTACAGTGGTAATTCCTTAACAGGGCAGTTGCGAATCAAATTTTAACGGTCACTGTGTTAATTAGGTTCCAAAACTGGGAAAAATCTATTTGATAGAACTTCCCAAGCAACAGTGATTTACAAAACAAGGCTTGAATCAGCATGAGTTCAGATTTTCAACCGCCACCTAAAAGCTTGTCCATGCTAGCTTCTGTGGGAGGAGTCGTGACCGCTGTGATAGCGATCGCTGGTCTAAATTTTTGGTCTAAGCAACTTTCTCAGACTGCTCTTGAAACACCAGAAATATTAACACCCCAAGCAGTTGCCAGCCTTGACGCCAAATCTGTGGTTTTACCTGGTCAACCCATTACTAAGAGCCAACTGACAGCAGCAACAACCCCTTATGTCGCTCCTGGAGTTGGAACGCTAACCCCACAAGAAACTGCAACTGCTCGTCAAGCTTGGTTGTATTTCCAGCGCAACTGGAACGATGAAACTGGCTTAGTCAATTCCGTTGACGGCTTTACTTCTGTAACAATGTGGGATCAGGCAGCTGCGATCGCAGCCTTAGTTAGTGCCAAAGAACTTAATATCGTACCTGCGGTAGAATTTGAAGCCAGGATGAACAAGATGTTGAAGACTTTGGCATCGATGCCTTTGTACAAAAAAGAACTTCCCAACAAAGTCTACAACGCTAAAACTCTCTTACCCGTTAATTACGGTCAACTAGAAAAACGCGAAGAAATTGGTTGGTCAGCTATCGATTTAGGACGGATGGCAATCTGGCTGAAGATTGTCGGCGCAAAGTATCCACAGTTGCGATCAAAAACAGATGCTGTTTGGAAGCATTGGCAGGTCAAACGTCTTACCAAAAACGGTCAAATGTACGGTACTGCTGTTGTCGAAGGCAAAGAACAGTACAACCAAGAAGGTCGCTTAGGCTATGAGAATTATGCTGCTTATGGTCTGAAATTGTGGGGCTTGGATGTCAAGCAAGCCTTGAACTATCAGTCCCACACTGCTTTTGTCAATCTTTATCGAGAGGGAGTTCCTTACGATCGCCGCGACTATAAAAACTCTGGAGCTAATAACTACGTTCTCAGTGAACCCTATATTTTGGACGGTATTGAAACTGGGTTTCAAGCTTTGCCTAAAGCTTACGCCGACAGGATTTTAGCTGCTCAAGAGGCTCGCTACCGAGCGACAAAACAATTAACTGCCGTCACAGAAGACAACTTGGATCGCCCTCCCTACTTTGTTTACAGCAGCTTATTTGTTAACGAAGAACCTTGGGCTACTATCACAGATACCCGACAAAAGCACAACGATTTGCGGTTTCTCAGTGCCAAAGCTGCGATCGGCTGGCATGTACTTTACAACACTGCTTACACACGCCAATTATTTGATTTCGTCCAAACAAACCTCAAGTCAAAAGACGGCTGGTACAACGGCTTTTATGAATCTCTGCGTCAGCCGAATAAAGCCCTTACAGCCAATAATAATGGTGTGATTTTAGAAAGCCTGCTGTATAAACAGGTAGGACAGCCACTTACCGTTTGGGCAGGAGTCAGGAAATAGGAGTCAACCGAGAGGGCTATCAAAACACCGTAAGTTACAGCTAAGATTCTAAGGCAATGAAAAAACTGGCGTTGCATAGAAGTATGAATTCGAGCGTAGGCGTAGCCCGTCGTAGATATCGCTATGCAATGTTCAATTTGTGCATCAACTCATAACCGCAAGAATGGCAAAAAATGTGGTGAACAAAATTACATATGTGTTAATGGTGAAGCTCAACGGCGGCAGATACCTTTTGCATCCACACCAGCGGCTTTCGGGTGTCCGCTCCATCACGTTGTTAGACCGCTTCACCACGGGAGATACTGAACTTGACCTTCTAGCTCTCCCTCTTGACTACACTCTACAAGCACAAGAATATCTTCAATGACCCGCCCGACTGGTGCATCTAGGCTGACTTCGATAACTCCCGGCATTGTCTGCCCTTGCCTAACTCGATCGTATGCATAGCGAGTGATTGTAGAAACATCATGAGTAAGCAGGATGCGCTCTTCTTTGGCTGCCCATTCCAGGATGGTTGGATCATCCTTGCCTGACAATCCAACATCTTGCACACGAACGATGTCGATTTCTGGGCTACGGCGGAATAGTCCTCTAACAACTGTATTATCGAAGTTTTCATCAGCAAGCAGTTTTAACATGCTTATTGCGCTGTTTTGCGGGCAAGCAGCCGATCACGCAAGCCTTGTGAGTCAAACCTCGCTTGATTCATTGCACGAATCTCCTGTGATTGCTGCCGTCGCTGTTGCAAGTAGGCTTCTACTTCTGCCTGGTGATTAAGGTAGAAGGCGATTGTGGCGTAAACATCAGCCAAATTCAGCGATGGATAGCGATAAACAATTTCCTCTGCTGTCGCGCCTTGCTTAAAGACAGCAACCACAGTATCCAATGTGACGCGGGTTTTTCCCACGAGAACCGCGCCATCTTCATTGGATTTCAGAGGAGCAGGTTCAGCCATAATCGCTAGTGTCATGAGCGCCTTCAAATGCATTGCTTTGATAGTAGCAAACCTTAGCGTTGCATAATTGAAGCATGAATTCGAGCGACGCCGAATAGCTCGTCGTAGACATCACTATGCAATGTCCAAGGTTTGCGTCAACTCATAACCGCAAGAACGGCAAAAAATGTGGTAAACAAAATCATATATATGTTAACGGTGAAGGTGAGCAACAGGAGATAAGACCCAACTCAGCACCAAGATATCTTAACTGTCCGCTCCACCGCAGTGTTGGGCTACTATAATCGCCTCATGATAAAAGCCTCTTAACAGAAACTGAAACGTCTGCGAATGCTAGTGGTGTAATAATTCCTTCCTCAATAGTATGTTCTTCAAGGTATTTACCATCTTGAGGGTTCCTTAACACAATCATCTGCTTGGTAGATAAGTCTATAATCCAATATTCCTGAATCGCAGCCGTTGCATAAATCGCAGCCTTGAGATCCAAGTCTTTCTTTAAGCTTGTCTTAGCAACTTCCACAATCCAGAAGATATCTTTAGGAGCAGGATGGCGATCGCTGTAGGATGATTCTGGAAGTCGAACAATTGCAATATCAGGTTCTGGTTCCGAGTCGGATAGTGTAATCGGCCTACTGAAACGAACATCAGCTTTATTTGACAGCAACTCTTCTAAATATTTTGCGCCTCGTTTTGCTGTGGTGTAATGAATTGGGGTTTCTGGACTCATCTCAACAATTTCGCCTGCTAGCAATTCCAGATGACGACCACGCAAAATGCCCGCCTCAACCATGCGATGATAGTCGTCTACAGACCATTTAGCCAACGTCTTCATAGCAGAACTGCTCACATTCTTGTGATAGACCTAGTTCAATTTTATAGTTGCTTGACTTAGAAGCACCCAGTCTTTTGAGCCTAATGCCAACATAGATGGCTCCTATGGTCGAAGGTGTCTAGCATCTAGTATGGGCGATCGCGCCCTCTCTGACCAGATTTATTGACCCTGCTACAGTTCCTAAGCCTAGTCTTCTATGTAAAATCCTGTACACCCAGACAATCTTATCTTAATTTATGGTAAACAAAATCCGCGTTAACGACTCCAGTGATCATGTGGCTCTCTTAATGCGTCCACCGAATCGACGGACATGGCGGGAACCAATACGGACAATCCAAATTTGAGCGTCGGGGTGATGGGCTTCAAGGCGATCGCAAGCAGCAATTTCACTCGCGTCAACTTCAAAGTCTCCGGTTTCAATATCAATCGCCACGATCTTGCCATGATTGCCTGCTTCAGCCTGTGGGCGCACCTGAGATTCATAAATCTCATCGCCACGCCGAGCAAACTCTTCTTTGCTGTAGCGAGGTTGTCGAATTACCATAGATTTATTTACTCTCGCCTCAATTTTTACTTTCCTATTTTAATCTAAGTGATCAATCGTCTGTCCCGGAGAATATGGTGAGCAAACAGGATATCGAAACTAGGTCTTGTATTTTACTTTCAAGGTCATAGTGCCTGAGTTACCTACTACTCTTTCTAAGATACAAGGTTGGGTTGAAGAACGCAGGATCGAAACGTCCAAATTTAGTGACTTCGTTGCCCACCTTAACAGGGCTGGGGTTGTTATGGCTATTTTTTGATAAACTCAAAATCGGTTTCTCCCGCTGCTAGCCAATGCTCAAGTTTTTGTTCACTGGGGTCGAGCATTTCGACATTTTTACCAAGGGCTTCGCCTAATTTTGTTAGGTATTCGATAGCAGATTTGACCACAAACGTAAGGTAAACTAGAAAGCGCTTTAAATCAGGCGGGTATATTAAATCAGTTTCAGATTCAAACACTTTATGGCTACCATCAGCATTTACATATGTATTAATTGCTGTTTCTAAGATAAATAAATTGAACATAAACGTTATATCTCGCTCACCAGTTATTTTTAGTAAATACCTAAGTTCTGGTTTCCACTCGATAGCCTTTTTAATAAGTTCCTGCTTTACATGACCTATAAACTTGTTTCTGAGGTATTTGGCGAACTCATATTCTTTTGAAGCCTTTTTGTACTCGGTAGAAAGCTCTCTATTTTCCTTGTATAGAGGACGAACAGTTAATTCAAAGTCTACGACATTAGCTATTGTCAGAAAAACCTGTTTAACGAGAAGCATACTAGACATATCTTTGAAGCCAATATCTTCCAACTGTCTATCTATCTCTACTAAATCAGCTTTGAGTAATTGAGATGTTATGAATTGTTCCATGCTATTTCTTCGCCATGACTATTTATTCTACAGAAAGTTCTCATATAATCTTTTTCTTGATGATGATAAATAGAGCATTACAGCTTCTTTCTGTCATAATATACAGAAATTTTCTTGATAACACCTGTATTTTCCAAAGACCCCCGCAGTGGATAAGTTCGTCGCCATCATTTACACGAGAGTAGTTTACAAAGAGCCTTAAAACAAGCGGTTAGTCAAGCTGGTATTCAAAAAAAAGTGGGTTGTCATACCTTTCGTCACAGTTTCGCTACGCATTTGCTACAACATGGCTATGATATCCGCACGGTGCAGGAGTTACTAGGACACAAGGATGTAAAAACAATGATGATTTACACCCATGTTCTTAACCGTGGTAGTCGAGGTGTTCGTAGTCCACTTGACTAATAAAAAATTCATCATGAGTGCCCGATTTCATGTTGTTCGCTAGGTTACTCGACTGAATCAATAAAGCCATTACGAAAAGAATAGACCTGATAAAGCTCGATTTTATGAATATAACTGTAAAGACGCGCTATGACGCTCTCAACTCCTAATTCCTTTTTTGCATATGATATACAAACCCCGTCAACAAAAGCTGTTGAGATGGATTGCATTGTTCCTAGTAGGGACATTTCTGCAATTTTTGTTTTACATCCCAACGCGATCCTTGGCACAAAATCCTAGTGTTGCGCCCACCATTAGCAGCTGTAGCAATATTACAGCCCCTCTTACACCAGAAGAACAAACTTACGCTCGTGCTGCTTGGCAATATTTTGTCAAAAATTATCAACCAGCAACAGGATTTACCAATTCTACTGGAGGTTATCCTTCTGGTACACTTTGGGATATGGGGAATTACCTCATGGCGTTGAATGCGGCTCGATGGTTAAATCTTACTGACCAAGCCGATTTTGATGCTCGTCTCAATAAGTTTTTGACGACTCTCAGCAGCCTGAAACTATTTGAGGATACTTTACCAAATAAAGTCTATAACGCAGCCACTGCACAGATAGTTGATTATGGGAACAATCCCACTGATCGGGGTATTGGCTGGTCTGCTTTAGACCTTGGTCGGATGCTGGCTGCGTTTGATGTCATTCGCACCTGTCACCCTCAATATAATAAGTGGCTTACAGAAATAGTGACGAAGTGGCAAGTAGGGCGATCGCTCAAAGATGAACAACTTTTTGGAGCCACAGTTTTACCAGATAATAAAACATTATTGGTGCAAGAAGGACGACTTGGCTACGAAGAATACAGCGCTAGAGGCTACGAACTTTGGGGCTTCAAAGCACCCAAGGCTATTGCCCTGGAACCATTTAAGTTGGTCGAAATCAATGGCGTCAAGATTCCAGTTGATACCCGTGACTTCAAAAGCACCAACGCTAATAATTACGTTGTCAGTGAGTCTTATATCCTTGATGGCATTGAATTTGGCTTGCAAGGCAAGTTGGCTGATTTTGCTGCCAGAGTCTTAGACGTGCAAAAACGGCGGTACGATACCACTGGACAGCTGACTGCTGTCACAGAAGACAATATTGATCAAGCACCTTATTTTCTCTACAACACCGTCTACGCTAACGGTGAAACCTGGGCAACAATTACTGATGCCAACCAGCCTTACCCAAAGTTACGCAGCATCAGTACAAAAGCTGCCTTTGGCTGGCACTATCTTTTCCCAGATAATGCCTATGCCCAAAAAGTTTTTGATGCAGTCAAGGATCTCCGCAGCCCCGATGACGGTGGTTACTACGCTGGTATCTATGAAGAATCGAAGCAACCTAATAAAGCCTTAACAGGTAATACCAATGGGCTAATTTTAGAGATTTTGTACTACAAAGCTAGGGGAAATAGCCCTTTAATTGGATCTACTTCTGCTACTGTATCCATTGGTAAGCCCAGTGCTAATGCTTCTTCTGCAACACCCTCAAATCAAGCGAATTCCACTGTTACGACTCCAACTGCAACCCCTGCGGACACTTCTAAGGTTATGGAAGTGGCCGTTGCACCCATTTCACCAGTTGGTAGCCCTCAGCCGTCTAAGCTCAAGTTAACTCGTCCGCTGACAGTTATCGAACGGCGCTACGCAGAGGCGGCTTGGCGCTACTTTCAAGCAAATTTTCACTCTAAGAGTGGGTTAATAGACGATCGCAGTGATTTCAAAGGTTCAACTCTCTGGGGTTTGGGAGATTATCTAGCAGCGCTTCATGCAGCCCGATCGCTCGATATTATTTCCGTCAAAGAATTTGACCAACGCACCCGACATCTTTTAGGAGCATTGACAAAGCTACCATTATTTGCTGGAGAGTTGCCGAGCCGAGGTTACGATACGCGATCGCTACAACCAGTAGATTATGGCGGTAAGCCAGTTCCAGAAGGAAACGGCTGGTCATCTCTTGATATAGGCAGAATGTTGGCAGCACTTTACAACTTGAAAAGCTGTCATCCAGAATATACGGCAGCCGTCGATCAAATTGTGTTGGATTGGTCATACTTGCGAATTGTGCGCGAGGGTATTCTCTCCAGCGCCACTGTCACAAAAGATGAAGAGCGATCGCTTACCCGCGTTAATCCTGAAGTTCGCTTGGGCTATGAGGAATATGCAGCTCGTGCTTTTCAATTATGGGGGTTTGATGTTGCACGCTCGGCTGTTGGGGGTGAATACCAAACTGCCTCAGTAGAGGGTGTGAAGATACCAATCCAGCGCCGCCGAACCGATACCAATTCAAAAGTTAATCAATACACGGTTAGCAATCCTTTCTTACTTTATGCTCTGGAGTTTGGACTAGATCCCCAAATGCGATCGCTCTTTGAGCCAATTTTCCAGGCGCAAGCCCAGCGTTACCGTCGCACCGGAACCCTCACAGCTTCAGCTACCACCTTGATTGATCGCAAGCCCTATACTGTCCACAGTACAATTACTGGGCAGGGCGACCCTTGGGTAGCTTTAGGAGATGACGGTCAATCTGTACCAAAGGGACGACTAGTAAGTACAGCAGTGGCTTTTGCCTATCATGCCCTGCTTCCGAAAGACAAGTATGCTCAAGAGTTACTGCAAGGGACGACAGACTTATATAACCCATTGACTGGTTTTTATGAAGGCTTTTATGAAACCACAGGCAAAACGGCGATTGGTTTCACCAGCAGCACTAATAGCATGATTTTGCAATCATTGCTTTACACGGTCATGAATCGACAACCCCTGATTCGTCCGATTACTGCCATGAACTCTCCTTGGTGGGAGGCAATTAGCAAGGGAAATTCTGGTCGAGGTCTACCTAGTACTGCTACGCAAAGAGCAAAGTTGGTTTCTGATAACTCTGGAAATTATTGGGTTTCAGGTAGTAGCGATCGCACATCAGCAACTAAAACTGAAGCTAGAAAACAGGAATCAGCCCCTTCAGGAAATTCAAAATAAAGAACCGTGTTTTAAATTTCTATAAGACTTACGCACACTCTATGAATTCTTCTTGGCGCTCTTCTCTACGAGACGCTGCGCGTTGGCAAAGCCTCTCGCAGAGAAGGCGTCTTGGCGAAGCAGTCCGCAGAAAAGGGGGTTTCCCCCAAGGCGAACAATAAATTAAGCTTTCGAGCGATTTTCGCGTAAGTCTTATTCTATTGCTCTGTTGAGTTTTTTGTACATTAAGTAGGAAGGCTAAATTAAAGCTCACCTAGATTGCCGGGTTTCGACTCCGCTCAACCCTCGTCTTCTCAGGGTTCGAGCATTGAGCGAAGTCGAAATGAGCGAACTTGTACTGAGCGCAGTCGAAGTAGTCGAAATGCGTCTTACAAATAATTGCAACTTCCTACTTACGAAGCCATGCTTGTTAATTAAGAACTGGAGTTGGGAATACTTGTTATGAGGCAATGGCTTCATTACCTGCCTGACTGCAAGAGCGATAAACATGAAAAGTCACAAGCCTGGGTCAACCTTGGCAAGCTGTTAACACTAGAGGAAAAACCTATCCCCAATTACGATTTTTCAATAATAAAGCTGCGTTTTCTTGGTTTGCTCTCATGCCAAATCACCCCCACAGTCAAACTCTGCCAGACTTTGCTCAAAATTTGGCTGATAAAAATCGCGGCTATTTTTCAGGACGATATGAAAATCGCAAACTAGGGTTAACGCTTCATTTGACGTTAATACTAATGCGATCGTTTTAGAAAGTCTGCTTTACCAAGCTAGAAACAGACGCCCACTAGTCTTTTAATTTTATTTTTGGTGTCAAGATGACTTCAGTTTCCATTGTTGATAATTCATCAAACTTTTCAGGGAATAGCCGCTCGAGCTTAAAAAAAAGAACTTTACTATTTCGTTACCTTGCAGAAATCAATTTAATTTTTGGTGTCTGGTATTTACAATGGCGGATCACCCATTCCATCAATTTTGATGCACTGTGGATCTCTATTCCGTTGTTGCTAGCAGAAATTTATAGCTATTTTGGCGGTGTGATGTTTGTGATTGGGTTGTGGCGTCCTCTAGTCAGACAGATTAAGTCTCTCGACCAGTTGACCCCTTCCCTAGCCAAATCCGATTGGCCAACAGTAGATGTGTTTGTGACATGCTACAACGAGCCACCAGAAATTGTGGAACAAACTGCTCAGGCGGCTCTAGCAATAGATTATCCCCCAACAAAACTGCGGGTTTACGTGTTGGATGATGGCAACTCAGCTGCTATGCGAACCATGACAGAAAGGTTGTGTATCGAGGATTTACAGTCGCCACTACTACAGCAGGAAGCGGATCGGATTGACGCAGAATGTTCTTGTTTAGTGAAGCGTCTTAAACAGCTGGAAAATCTGACACCCAATACTCAAGCAGCTGAACAATGGCTACAAGAATTGTCATCAGAACAAGTCCATAATGTTGACCAAACTACTGTCGGATTTGTGCAAAGTTTGCAAGGGTTGATTCTGTGGTTACATCCCGCTCATCAAAGTATTAGTGATTCTCCAGCAAAAACATTAAGCGAATCTCCTGCAAAGACGCTAAGCGAATCTCCTGCGGAAACGCTAAGCGATCGCCTAACCGCTGAACGGCTTTTATTAGAAGAAGCTATTCGCCAAAAAGAGCTTGAACTCGTTGAACTTGCTCGGTTTCGCTACATTGCTCGTCCCAAACCAGCAGGCGTACCGCACCATGCTAAAGCAGGCAACCTCAATTATGCAATTTTTTCTGGAGAAACTTCAGGAGATTTTATTCTTACTTTGGATGCCGACCATATTCCCAAACCACAATTTCTTAAACGAGTCTTACCATATTTTTATACTTACAATATTTTCACAGGAAAATACGAGCGGAATCGAATTGCTTTTGTGCAGACTCCCCAGGATTTTTACAACATTCCTCCGGGCGATCCTTTTGGACATCAAGCACATTTATTTTATGGGCCGCTCCAACAAGGTAAAGATGGCATGAATGCTGCTTTCTATACAGGAACAGATGCAATATTGAGGCGTGAGGCACTAATTAATGTTGGATTGCAATATTTTTCTGATGAGTATGTCAAAGATGAAAAACGTTTAGATGAATTTCAATTAGTTGGTGGTGTATCCAGCAACAGTATTACAGAAGATATGAATACAGCTATGCGTCTGCATAGCGCTGGCTGGAAATCTATTTATCACCATGAACTTTTAGCAGAAGGTTTAGCACCCGATGACTTAAAATCTACCCTAAAACAGCGGCTACGCTGGGCACAAGGTACTGTCCAAGTACTAGTCCGAGAAAATCCACTGACGAAAACAGGGCTAACGTTTTGGCAAAAGTTGCATTATTTTAAGACAATGTATAGCTATTTTTCTGGTTTTGCTACTGTTGTTTTTATCTCTTGCCCAATTATCTATTTTTTCACTGACATCGTTCCAGTTAAAACCTACGGCCCTGATTTTGCCCTACACTTTTTTCCAGCTTTTATTATCAATCGCCTGACTTTTATAGCAGCTACATGGGGTATTCCAGCTAGAGAAGTTTGGCGAGCCGAGCAATACGCGATCGCCTTATTTCCCTTATTTATTCAAGCAGTATGTAGTGTATTTTTTGGAGGTAATCTCAAATTTCAAGTCACACCTAAACAGCGACAATCTGGAATTTATCTCCAGCTTGTTTGGCCACAATTACTTGTCTTCGTACTCACTATTTTAGGAATCCTATGGAGTCTTTACCGCTTTGCAATTGGTCATTTAAATTACCCTTGGGTTCACCTGCTCAATGGTGCTTGGGCTATCTATAACTTGTTCCTTTTGTCAGCTGTTATCCGTGCCTCTGTTTGGCAGCCCCCAAAAGACGCTTAAAAATGAGTCACAGAGAACTGTTTGGAGAGTTAGGAGTTTGAATATTGCTGATAATTTCTTTTCCTAGTTCCGCCTATCAAGGGCAAATATTTTACTAACAAGACATTCACTAGTTGTTATTGATTTATTCTGGCTCCTGACTACTTCTTCATAAATGCAATCTGTAAAAAACAACTATGAACACTTATTTAGACTCAAACAACTTTGATCAGCGAACTGTCTTAACAATTTATGCTCATGCTGATGATGAAGTGCTACCTGCTGCTGGTACTCTCAGTCTAATGTCCAAGGCGGGATGGAACGTTCGTTGTCTAATATTGACTGAAGGCAGTCTTTCTAGCTCACCTGTGAAGGGTACACGTCATCAAGAAGCAGAAGCAGCTGGAAAAATTATCGGTGCAACTTACGAATTTTATGCACTTGAGGAGTGCAATTTCTCAACACAAGCAGTGATCAAAGTAGTTGAAGAAGCTATTACCCATGAGCAACCGGATCTGATAATTACTCACGCACCACAACCTGAAAAATATGGACATAGAGATCACGAAGTGTGTGCGATCGCAGTTTCTAATGTTGCTACCCGCAAAAATATTCCTCTGTGGTATTCAGCACCACCAGTTTTTTTACGTGGCTTTGAACCTAACTTTTTTGTAGATATTACTTCTGTAATTGAGGAAAAAGTTGCAGCTATTGGTTGTTATGAGTCAGAGTTAAGCAAAGCATTCATGCAACTCGATGCTATCCTCGTTTTATCTCGTTTTTGGGCACGAGAACTAGGTCAAAAAGATGGGTATTTTGAAGCTTTTGAAATTTCTCGACAATGGGTTGATGCTAGCTTTTTTACTGCTATAGCAAATAGTAATAAGCAAACATTAAAACAAACATAATTGTATATTAAGCCAAAAAATATGTTTATATACCTTGTGGTTTCTAGTAATGAGATGCCAAAATAGCAATGTACGAATAGCTAGCAAATTGCAGGACAATAAACTTATGAATCCTAAAGTAACAGTAATAGAACTATCTGGCATTTTAGATGGTATTAAAGGTAATCAGCTACGTCGTGAAGTTAGTGATATTGTGGCGAACGGATCTGATATTTTGTTGATTGACCTTAAAGATGTAAAATTTGTTGACAGTTCTGGTTTAGGTGCTTTAGTATCGGCAATGCAAATAGTGCGAAACGCTGAGAGTAAACTCTTTGTCTGCTCGATTAACGATCAAGTTAGGATGTTATTTGAATTGACTAAACTGGATCGAATTTTCCAAACATATGTTGACCAAGATGATTTTAATCACCAAGTACTTGCAATCCAATAAGTTACTTAATGATTGAAAATGTTAAATGGTAAATTCCAAAGGTTACTGTATACTAATTTAACTACACTAACCAAAGCTAACTTTTAGCAAAGATAAGTCATCATCCAAATTTGCCGTGGTACATAAGGTCATAATGTGCGTTAATATTTGGTTTAAATCACAGGTATTTTCCTGCCTAAAGTTAATTAGTAAATCGATGAAAGCATCAAGACCCCAAATTTCATCATCTGGCTGATTAATTTCGTAAATACCATCACTAAAGATGTACAAAGTGCTGTTTTCTGCGACTTCAAAAGCAGCATCATCAAATTGGACATCAGGCAAAAAGCCAATTGGCAGATCTAAAGAGCCTAGCTGTCTAACTTGGATTGTTGTCGCAGAAGTACCAGATAGCAGTACAGCTGGTGGATGTCCAGCATTGGCATAAATCAGTTGACGTTTAAGACGGTTATAAACTCCATACCAGATTGTGAAGTACTTATCACCGTGGTTTCTCATCTGGAAGGCATGATTGAGTGCTTTCAAGACTTCGCTAGGTTGGCAAAAGTTAGTGTTAGGTAGGGATTGCGATCGCAAAACATTAAGCACAGATACAGATAGTAGGGCTGAACCCACCCCATGTCCTGATACATCCAACAGATAAATTGCCAAATGATTATCATCTATCCAGTGATAGTCAAAGCTATCACCTCCTAGTTGCTTTGAGGGAATAAACAGCGCTTCTGCTCTTACCTCTCCTACAAGCGTCGAGGGCAGAAGCGATCGCACATAATCAGCTGCTTCAGCCAATTCTGCTTCTAAAATTTGTTGTTGGGTTTGTAAATTTTGGTTGAGTGTTTCCAAAGCTTGCTTTTGACTTTGTAAATCCTGATTCAACTGGTGTAATCTTAGCCCTGCTCTTACTCGTGCTTTTAATTCATTCATCTCAATTGGTTTAGAGATAAATTCATCTGCTCCAGCGTCTAGTCCTCTAACTCGGTCTTCCTCCTCTCCGGGAGCCGCACCTTTAGCAGTTAGCAGAATAAAAAAAGTAGTTGCTAACTCTGGATTTGCCTTAATTCGGCGGCATACTTCTAGTCCATCTAGCTGCGACATTATCCAATCACAGATAATTAGAGCAGGACATAGCAGTTGTGCTTGTGTAATTCCTTCCTGTCCATTAGTAGCTACTGTAATGTCATAACCCTGGTTTTGGAGTGTTCTTTTGAGTACTGTCCGGACAATAGGGTCATCATCGATAATCAGGATTTTAAACATAAATTCAAGCTAGTTAAATAGAATAAAGTTAGTCCTTTACTTAATATTAAATTTCTGCCAATTTTCTTTTCTCCTGTATGATAATAAATAATTAAATTTTTAATTTCTAGAACAACTAACATTGTATCAAATTCTTGCGGAGCATCAAAGGTGAAGCAAAAAATATATCTAAAAGCTAATACCGATCTGAATACTTTACCTCAAGTTTTGTCATGGTTCGAGCAGATAAAGGAACCATCTTTTTGTGATAAAAACATTTGGTGGCAATGTCAAACATTACTTATAGAAGGATTTACTAATATTGTTGAACATGCTCATGTAAATTTGCCAGTTGAAACTCCTATTGAGTTGGAAGTTTTGCAGTTCAATGAGCGCATAGAAATTTACATTTGGTCTAAAGGTGGTGAACCTTTTGACTTAGAGCAACAATTGCGAGAAGCATCTGAATTGGAAGATAACGAGCTAGAGCGTGGACGTGGCTTAAAAATCATGTCTGCAATCGCCACTAAATTGAGTTATGAGCGGACAGATGATAATCGTTACTGTTTGTTTATTAGCAAAGATTATTAAAGTGAAAACTTAGGAGTCAGAACATCAATTTATTCACTTCCAGCTCCTGACTCCTGACTTTTAATTAAAAAGGCTTGAATGCGGTTGACGAACTCTTCTAACTCTGAAATTAAGTTATTAGTACCTCTACGTTCTAGATTGCGAGCCAGTTGTTCTAATTGATCGGCAGCTAAGTGCATAGATGTAGCGCCGACGTTAGCACTAGCACCTTTGAGATGATGAGCTTCTAGAGCAATTTGCTGAAAGTCATTAATAGCGATCGCGGCTTTGGTTATCTCTAAATGAGAAAGAGTATCTTCAACGAAGATTTGTAATAGCTCAAATTCAAATTCTGTATTGTTTTCCGACAGCTGATGCAAGTGTTCCCAATCTATAGGTAAGTTGAGTGAATCAGCATCTGTGGTAGAAACTATCTCTTGAGCTAAATTTTCCTTTTGTGCTTCAAAGATTAATTGGCTCCAATGCTCTAGCGCTCCCGCCAATTTTGCTTTCAACACTGGTTTGCTGAGATAGTCGTTCATTCCTGCATCTAAACACATTTGCTGGTCTTCTCTCATCGCATTAGCCGTCATTGCAATCACCACGGGATGGCAACGATTGGCAAAGCGGCTCTCTGGCCAACGTAAAATTTCTTTTGTGGTTTCCAAACCGTCTAGAATTGGCATTTGGCAATCCATCAGAATCAAATCGTAGGGAATTTTTTCTAATAGCTGCAAAACTTCTTGTCCATTAGCAGCGACATCAGCCTTGTAGCCCAAGCTCTGGAGCTGCTTTAGAGCTACTTTCTGATTCACCACATTATCTTCTGCTAACAAAATTCTGATCCGGGTTTTAGCTGAGGGTGTAGTTTTTTGAGGCTGTGAGATATCTGACAGATTCTCGTGGCTAGAAATAATGGAATGATCTAATTCTGGCTGGGTTCCTAAAATAGTCATGATGGTATCGAGAAGTCGAGATGATTTAACAGGTTTGACCAAATAAGCAGCAAATCCTATTTTTAACGCCCGTTGCACTTCATCTCGTTGATTAGTAGAGGTGAGCATAATCAAAGGTATCTCAGCAATAGCAGGATTTGCTTTAATTTGTTTTCCCAAGGACATGCCATCTGTTTCGGGCATTTGCATATCAACCACAGCGACATCGTAAGGTATTTTCTGCTCTACAGCCTTCTGAATAGCACTGAGGGCAGCCGCAGCATTATCAGCCGCATCTACATGCATTCCCCAACGGGTAGCTTGATGGTGGATGATTTTGCGATTAGTAGCGTTGTCGTCCACTACTAATAAGCGCCGATTAGTCAGAAGTCCGTGATCGTCTGTTGAGGAAATAGGCTGAAGTTGCTTGACCAGAGGAATCTCAAACCAAAACTTAGATCCTTTTCCCATCCGACTTTCTACTCCAATTTCTCCTCCCATCAAAGTTACCAGTTGTTTGCAGATGGCTAATCCCAGACCAGTACCACCATATTTGCGAGTCGTGGAAGCATCTACTTGGGTAAATGGCGTAAAAAGTTTGGATTGGTCTTCAGGGCTAATGCCAAGACCAGTATCTGTTACAGCAAAGTTAATGGTGGCTGTCGTAGGGGTTTCCCATTGCAAGTCTGCCCGCACCACTACCTCCCCAGCGCTAGTAAATTTGATCGCGTTGCTGATCAGATTCATGAGAATTTGGCGCAGGCGACTAGCATCCCCTTGAAGAAGGGTAGGGACGTTGCGATAGATTAACGCCGCAATTTCCAGTCCCTTTTGATGAGCTTGAGGAGCTAATAATTCCAACACCTCATCAACACAGGTAGATAAGTCAAAATCTAGAGTTTCTACAACCATCTCTCCGGCCTCAAGTTTGGACAGATCCAAAATCTCGTTGATTAGGCTTAAAAGGGCGTCTCCACTAATTCGAATTGTTTCAATAAAGTCTTGCTGCTCCGCATTCAAGGGAGTTTCTAACATCAAGCCGGTCATGCCCAACACAGCATTCATCGGCGTGCGGATTTCATGACTCATGTTAGCCAAAAAGGCACTTTTAGCTTGAGAAGCTAATTCGGCTTGGTGACGGGCAACTTCAATTTCTTGTCGCTGGAGTGTTTCTACTTCCAGCAGTTGGGCTTGGGCTATAGCAATGCCTACTTGGTCAGCTATTTGCCGCAAAAGATGAGTTTCAAAACTAGACCATTGTCGGGAACTAGCACACTGATGCACAATCAGCAATCCGCAAAGTTCCTCTTTGAGCAAAATGGGCACAACTAAATTAGCTTTGACACCAAGCTGTTGCAGTAATTCTATGTGACTTTGTTGGTCTTCAATTAGATCCAAGTCACTAAGTCTCTGAACTCGTTTTTGACGATATTGCTGTAGATGGTACTGCTGTAGATATTCTGCTTGTAAATAGGAGTCGGTGATGTTTTGCCCTTTGAGAGCAAGCCAACCAGAAACTACTGATTCTGTAAGGATACTTCCAGATCTACCCGGCAAAAGCTGATAGATCAAAACTCGGTCGATTTGGAGAATCTTTTGCACCTCCTTGACAGTGATTTGGAAAATTTCTTCGATTTGCAAAGACTGGCGAATCTTGAGGGTAATTTCTGTAAAGAGTTGCGATCGCAAGTTTTGGCGTTGGACTTCTTCTTCTACCTGTTTGCGCTGGATAAACTGCCCTACTTGGTCACCAATAGAGTTCATCATTTTGATCAACTCTGGGTCAGGTTGCTGAATATTCTGATTGAAGCAGGTAATAACACCAAGGATTTTGCTACCACTACGGATAGGAAAACCAAAAGCTCCGTGCAGTCCTGCTTGAGCAGCGATTTTAGAGCGGGGAAAGTTAGTATCTTTAACAACATCAACAATCCAAACTGGTTCAGAACTAGCCCAAATTCGACCAGGCATGCCAATTCCTGGTGCAAAAGTGATTTGTCTAGTCAGTACTTCAAACTCTTGCATTTCATAGGATGGTTTATGCCACATATCAAGCAAACGCAACACAGTTGCTTGCTGATCCACAATCCAAAGTTCACTCAAATCCCATTCCAAACTTTCGCAGATTGCTTGTAGAATGCGGGGAGTGGCTTCGCTAATTGCCGCAGACTCTGCTAAGACAAAAGTTATAGCATATTGTGCAGTCAGATGCTGTTCCGTCTGTTTGCGCTCGGTAATATCAATACCTGTGCCAACAATATATTCAACGCAGCCCTCATAGTCTTGTAGAGTGGTGTTCGACCATGCAATCAGCCGACGACTGCCATCTTTTGTTACCCAATAGTTTTCGTACTCCTTTGAGTCTTGACCAGCTTGCAAGTGCTCGAAAACTGCTTTGACCGGCTCCACTTCTTCAGGAAGTAGGAGCAAGTTCCAGAAATACCTACCCCTCACCTCATCAAATGAGTAGCCCGTTGTTTGCTCACAAGCTTGATTGAACCGGACGATTTGCCCTTGCGAGTCGAGAACTATTACTAAGGCGCTGGCTGTATCAAGAACTGCTGAGATGAAGTTGCGTTCTTTGTTAAGCGTTTCCTCTGTCCATTTCCGGTCTGTGACCTCACGATAGATTAGGTAGTAGACAATAGCTAAAATCAGAAAACTTAGGCAGATGGCGATCGCAAGTGTCAAAATCGTGTTGCGTGCAGTGGCTTTTGCTGCTTGTGACTGCTGCTGAAGCAGTCCTCTCTCCTGATTTTCCATCTCATAGATGACTTTGCGAATATCATCCATGAGTTTTTGTCCCTTATTTGTTTGAATTACCTTTAAAGCAGCCTCTAACCCCTTGTCTTGGCGCAAGTCAATAGTTTGCTTGAGTTCATTCAGTTTAACGGCAATCAGGGATTCAAGCCTGTCTATCTGCTGTTGTTTGAGTTTATCTGCTGTTGAATTTCTGAAATTTTTAATTTCCCGATCAACTTTGGTAATTGCTATCTGATACGGTTCCAGATAACGCTCATCTTTAGTAAGAATGTAACCACGTTGTCCAGTTTCAGCATCTTTGATCTGCGACAGCAATTCTTCTAGCTCGGTGATTCTCTGTTGGGTTTTTTGGATCAAATTATTACTATCAATCAGTCCTCTTGTGTTCTGATAAGAAACTATGCCAATCAGGATTAAAATTGCCGATGCCAATCCAAACCCTCCTGCAACCCTTTTAAAGAATTGCCTGCGTACACTCTGATTTTGTTTGCGCTCCTTAGTTGCTAGTACCAAACTTGCTAAATTACGCCGTAGTTCCAGTAACTTGATTACTTGGCGGCCAAGGATTCGTAATGCCTCTACCTGTTCAGGAGTAAGTTCTCGTGGTACATGGTCAATGACACACAAAGTTCCTAAAGCGTGTCCCTCAGGATTAGTTAGCGGTACACCAGCATAAAACTGGACATTGGGGTCAGAAGTGACCAGTGGGTTAGTAGCGAACCGTTCGTCATCTGTGGCATTGGGCACAATAAAAACGTCAGGTTGCAGGATAGCATGGGTGCAAAATGCCACATCGCGAGGTGTTTCTAATGCCTCCAAACCGACTTTGGATTTGAACCACTGGCGATCGACATCAATTAAGCTAATTAGGGCAATAGGGGTTCCACAAATATACGAAGCTAAACGGGTGAGGTCGTCAAAAGCAGCTTCAGAAGGAGTGTCGAGGATCTTATACTGCAAAAGCGCCTCGATTCTCTGTGATTCATTATCAGGTAATGGTGCTTTCATCCTTAAGCTTTATCTGGGGCTGAAATTGTTGTGCAGGGTAAACACCTTGTTTTAATTAATACGCGATGTGCCACTTATTCTGTCACAAGCTAGTCAAAGTGTAATGGGTTCAGATTAAATAAATAATCGCGTTGCTGAAAATCTAACGATTTAAGCAGGTAATGCCATCATCCATCTAAGTAGTGCCAGGAGTTGAGAAATTTGCTATCTGTAGCACTGCCAACCCTTGCTGCTGACTGTTATTGAACGTTTTAGTGGAGTTGCAGTTTGGAGAGTTCATCTCTGCATTTTGCCAACATTTTCATTAGACCTCTTGCATAAATAAAAAAGAAGAACCCCACCCCGCCTTTGACTTACATCAAAGTCTCCCTGCCCCTACCCCGAGTTCCCCGCTTGCGGGGAGGGGTTGGGGGTGGAGTGTTAGGGATTTGTGCAAGAGGTCTATTCCTATTTCAGCAACGTTTAGATTTGAGTAGCAGGCGGGTGATAAGCATTATCATAAAAATTCCGGTTTCCAAGACCCTCAATTGCCATGACTTAACCTCAGGTATATGTCAACCTAAGCAAGGTATCTTACACTACGAGATTTAACCACATTCAGAGTAAGAGAAAATATGAGCTTTAGCCCAAAACACCAAGTGGTTAACTCAAGTGACTGTATCACTTCTTTATTAGCATTAAGCAGCAAACATTTAGCTCAAGAGCAGATTAATTATCCACTAGACTCTGAAAGAGCTTGGTGGAAAGAAAGTGTAATTTACCAGATTTATCCCCGAAGCTTTAAGGATAGTAACGGAGATGGTATTGGTGATTTACAAGGCATTATTCAACAACTTGATTATTTGAAGGATTTGGGAATTGACATCATCTGGTTATGTCCTTTTTATCCATCTCCTAATATAGATAATGGCTATGACATTAGCGATTACACTGCTATCAGTCCGAAATTTGGTAGTATGGAGGACTTTGATAAATTGCTGTTTCAAATGAAGCAGCGAGACTTACGGCTGATCATTGATTTAGTAGCTAATCATTGCTCTAACCTACATCCTTGGTTTCAGGAAGCACGTAAATCTAAAGATAATCCTTATCGGAATTATTTTCTTTGGCATGAAGGAAAAAATCGGCAACCTCCTAACGATTGGCGGTCTTTTTTTGGCGGTACTGCCTGGACGTATAATCAAGCAACAGGTGATTACTATCTACATCTATTTACACCTGAACAACCAGATTTTAACTGGGATTATAAACCTTTGCGGCAAGAAATTTACCGCATTATGCGCTTTTGGTTAGACAAAGGGGTCGATGGCTTTCGTATGGATGTCATCTCATTTATTTCCAAACGAGATATATCTACTTCCTTGAGAAACTATCCGTTTGGGATAGCTGAGTTTTACGCCAACGGGCCTAAAGTTCATAATTATTTGCAGGAGATGCATGATCAAGTTCTACGTCATTACGATGTGATGACTGTTGGCGAAGGTGCTGGTGTCAAACCAGAGGTTGCACCATTATATGTCGGGAGCGATCGCCAGGAGTTGAACATGATTTTTTACTTTGACCATACAGGCATTGATCGTGATCCAAAAGACTTTTGGCAAGGCGTTTCCTGGGAAGTTGCTGACTTAAAAATAATCTTGACTCGTTGGGATGCTGCACTAGCAGACAAAGGTTGGAGCAGTATTTATTTAGGTAATCATGATTTACCTCGAATCGTGTCTCGTTTTGGCAACGACGCAGAATATCGAGTAGTCTCAGCCAAAATGTTAGCCACCCTCTTACTAACATTAAGAGGGACACCCTATCTTTATCAAGGTGATGAAATAGGAATGACAAATTATCCGTTTACCTCAATTGATGAATTTCGTGATATTATTTCCATCAATGCTTACAAAGCAGCAAAGCAACGCGGGGAAAGCTGGCAATATTTTTTGAAGAATCAACATCAAGTAGCTAGAGATCATGCTCGCACACCGATGCAGTGGGATAGTAGTATAAATGCTGGTTTTAGTATTGGACAATCTTGGCTCAAGGTTAATCCTAACTATCAAGAAATTAATGCAGAGCAGGCAGTACTAGATCCTAATTCCATCTTTAATTATTACAAGCAGTTGCTCCAATTGAGAAAACAACTGCCTGTATTAGTCTACGGTGATTACACAATGCTAGATATATCTCATCCATACATTTATGCTTACCTACGAACTGATAGCCAGCTTAAGCTATTAGTATTACTCAACTTTCTCCCTGAAATCATAACAGTTGATTCATCATCAGTTTATCTATCAGATGATGATGAACTGCTCATCAGCAATTACCAGAACTTAGGAGAAATAGGTAATGAATTAGTCTTTAGACCTTATGAAGCAAAAGTCTACATACAATCCTAAGTGGTGTGCAGCAAGTAGATCAAGACTTACGCAACTGTTACAAGGGATGGTCTAAGTAAGTGGGCTTAATTAAACCGAAGATAGAACCCCCGGCTGTCGCCGTCCCCCTTACCAAGGGGGACTACAGGGGGTCTTCTATTTAATTCCACCTAGCTACTTAGCATTACTGCGCTACGCTAAATATTACTTTACAGTCCGAAAAACCACACAACTCAAGGTGCATCAAACATAAATCCCGGATGCTCTGATTTACAATCATTGGCCAAATCCATGTGCACACTTAATCATGACGCTACCATTCCTTAACGCCTAGCAGATCATTAAATTTCCCTTCACCAACCGTCGCCAGCTACGTCTCACTTCAAAAGGCGATCGCATCTGAGTTGACCTTTTTTCAATAAAACAGTCCACAGATACGCCCCAGTAAATTTCCAAAATTGGAAAACTAATTTCTGGACGCGGTTAGCTGCTGCAACCGCATATGTGGCACTATCACGATGAATTGTTGTGCGGCCTCTCGATTAATCCATACCGCAAACACAATATTATTGCTGAGTAGAGACGCGAAATTTCGCGTCTCTACAAGGGTTTCATGTTACGCATATTTAATTTATGGAGCTGTCTAGTGGCTTCAAGATTATCGACCTACTGATTACCGCGATATTTTAGAAGCGATCGCTCACTTGACAGTAAGTACTAATGGTTACAGTGAAACTTGTCGTCAATCCTCTAAATTCACCAGTTTTGTGTTCTCCTGTTTAAGGTTTAATTGGGAAAATTTTTGAGTTAGGCAAAAGGCTTAACTGTTCTTAAGGTGGGCAATGCCCACCCTTCTCTGATTACAACTGCCCTGGTACTGTAAAATATACGTAAACATCTATAGGACTCCTATTTGATTGCGTGTTGGCGTAGCCTGCGCTTGCGCTTACAAAACTCAGTACACCTTTATTACTTCTTCCCCATTCCCTATTCCCCATTCCCTATTCCCCATTCCCCATTCTCCATTCCCCATTCCCCATTCCCTGCCTCTACGAGTGATTCAGCAATCAAACCCGATTACTATATTTGATGTTCTCAGTTACTGAGTTATTCAAAAAAAGGATAATTTGGCAAGACTGCTTAAACAAGACAAGAATGAATTTCACCCTTTGATTAAGCCTGCGGTGCAATGGCAAAAGTCTATCAAGTAAGTCAATCTGTTTATAGATATTGTTAACCCGTCCCTACTTCCTTGATTTGAGAACTAAATTTTTACGAAAAATTTCAAGTATTACTTGTTCATTTAGGTACTCCTATGAAAAAATTGATTAAGGGTTTGCGCGAATTCAAAAGTAGTTATTTTTCCGCCAATGAAGAACTGTTTGAACAGCTTTCTCATGGTCAAAAGCCCAGAGTACTATTTATTACTTGTTCAGATTCGCGTATCGATCCAAACCTGATTACACAAGCGGGATTAGGCGAATTGTTTGTTATCCGCAATGCAGGCAACATTATTCCACCATTTGGTGCAACTAATGGCGGTGAAGGGGCAACAATTGAATATGCTATTCAAGCATTAGATATTCAGCAAATTATTGTCTGTGGTCACTCGCATTGTGGTGCTATGAAAGGGCTAATGAAGTTAGACAGCTTACGGGTAGAAATGCCGCTTGTACATGACTGGCTCAAGTATGCAGAGGCAACCCGACGTCTGGTGAAAGATAATTATAGCCACTGCCAAGGGGAAGAACTCTTAGAAATAATTATTGCTGAGAATGTACTCACCCAAATCGAAAATTTACGGACTTATCCGGTGATTCGCTCTAAGCTCTACCAAGGGCAAATCAGTATTTATGCCTGGATTTATCAAATAGAGACAGGAGAGATATTGGCATACGATCCACAAAAGCACGCCTATGTCTTGCTCCAAAATCAGCTTCTCCCATCGGAGATAGATGAGACATTACTTAGCCCACCAACTAGCAATGTGGAAATACATTTCACTAAAACTCAACAACGGGCGTCTCAATCGTCCCAGGAACTCCCTATTTCCACACATGAATGGTTTCCAATGACAGTGCTTTCTCCAGAGCAAATGGAGCGAATTTATCGAGGCTCGACAACAAAGTGAAAATGTAGAGTATGGAAAATCCCTAGTATCTGGTTCGCATATTATGCCCGCGAACCATTTTCCCTTTTCCATATCCCGTGAAAAGTTAGACTCCATGAGCTACACTCACAAGGAACAATAAAAATTTCTTCCCTAGTCCCCAGTCCCAATTTTTAAGGCAGGTTTCCTGCTATAGATGCGATCGCCTGCTTTTTTCAGTAAGACAAGGGCTTGGATGTTTCCTTATGACAATGCACTCCAGCGATCGCTGGAGTGGGTGAAAGACTATTTGCTCTGCTAAGCGTTAAGGAATGGTGGCGTTGTGATTAGGTGTCTGTACATGAATTGGGTCATGTAAATCCAAATTGTCAGATTTGAGAAGCTTTGAAAGATTAATCAATAGTCAAAAATACACGAAGAAGACATTGAGCCGGAAAAATTGCGATCGCAACTTACTTTTTGATATGCTTTTAAGCCACCTATTAAGGTAATACTTCGAGTTTGTCTTAGGAGCGATCATGCGAAAATGGAAACTCCAGTACTATTCCTAAGTGACCATGCCACTCGATGATTTGGAGATTAATGAAACGACTGCGGCACAATTTGCTCAATTAGTGCTGAATTGTATTGAGCAGGAATATCCTAACAGTAATCTGTATTGGGCTGATAGCGACGAGGATATAAAACCACCGCGTGAATTGACTCCTGCTTTTTATGGCTGCTTAGATTGGCATTCATCTGTACATGGTCACTGGTTGCTAGTACGTCTCATGCGTCATTTTCCTGAAGCTTCCTTTAGTGCAGCAGCAAAGCAAGCACTTAATCAAAGCCTAACGCCTGAGAAGATTCAAGGTGAAATTGCCAATTTCCAGCGGCTGCCCTTTTTTGAATTTCCTTATGGTGTAGCATGGCTTCTGCAACTGGCTGCGGAACTTCACGAATGGAATAATGCTCAAGCGAAAGAATGGCGGATTGTATTGGAACCACTAGAGAAGTTAATTGCGAGTAACTTACACCGCTGGATTGATGCACTGAAACTCCCAAATCGCACAGGAATGCATAACCAAACAGCTTTTGCATTTGGTTTAATACTTGATTGGGCAAGAATTACTGAAAATACGGACTTCGCTCAATTAGTGGAGAACAAAGCACGGCAATTTTATCTTAGCGATCGCAACTATTCTTTAGAATTCGAGCCACTTGGTTACGATTTTTCCTCTCCTGGGCTTGCGGAAGCAGATCTGATGCGGCGAGTGCTCCCAACAACAGCTTTCACTGATTGGCTCACTACTTTTCTGCCACAAATACCCGTTGAGAATACAGCAAATTGGTTAGAACCGAACATAGTGGATAATCCGAAAGACTATATGGAATCCCACTTCCACGGTCTTAATCTCAGTCGCGCTTGGATGCTTGAGGGCATCATTTCTGGATTGCTCAATGGCGATCGCCGGATAAAAACACTTCGCTCTGTTGCCGTTCACCATCGTCGAAGTGGACTAGCAGGTGTTGTGAGTGAACACTATGCAGCTAGTCATTGGTTAGGAACTTTTGCTGTTTACCTCATAACAAATCGTGGGTTGCAAAGGCAAATTACCTGAGCAGCCAGTAGTGGCGTGACAGGCCTAAATTGTTGCAAAAAAATGTAGGTTGGGTTGACGTAAGGAAACCCAACACCCTTATCGATGTTGGGTTTCGCGTTGCTCAACCAACCTAAACCTAATGCACTATTTTAGCCTTGACACGCCAGTAGGGTGGGTTACAGCGAAGCCTAAGGTGTGTTTTCTTGCCTCACCGACACCCTAAAGGGTGCGGCTACAGGAACGAAGTCCCTTCCTTACGGGACGCTATGCGGTAAGCGTACAGCTAACGCATCCGTTGGCGTTCGCGCAGCGTGTCGCAGACTCTCGTAGAGAAGAGAAGGACTAAGCCATGCCCGTTCGCCTTGGTCTCCCCTTGGGAGAAGCGGCTCTACGGGTGATGCCTCCGGCACGCCTGCCTTTTTGTTGCCCGCTTCGGGCTGTAGGGCGAACGCAGTCGCCTGGCTGTCGGGAAACCCTACCAAGAGCGCTGTCTCACCGCGCCAACGGACTACGAAAAATCAAGATTTTAAGCCTGCTTCTTCAGGCTTTGTTCCTGTAGCCTCAGGCATAAGAGGTGAAGGCGTGTAGGGTTTGAAAACACGCCCTAACCCACCATTGCTATCAAATACTTTCAGCGGTTATATAGCGGTTCTCGTTTGGATGCAATACAGTTTGACCTCTCTCCAAACCTCTCTCCTAAAAGGAGAGAGGCTTTGAATCTTACTCCCCTTCCCTTGTAGGGAAGGGGCTGGGGGTTAGGTCTGTATTGCACTCAACTGATAACCGCTATATAGAATTCCTATTTGATTTTTGTTGGCGTAGCCTGCGCTTGCGCTTACAAAACTCAGTACACCTTTATTCCTTCTTCCCTATACTTCGACTTACCTCGACTCCGCTCGGTATAAATCGCTCAGTACAAGTTCCCCATTCCCTGCCTCTACGAGTGATTCAGCAATCAAATCGGATTACTATATGAACCGCACCGCCATCAGTTAGTATTGTTTAATAACGGACTTTTGATTAAATGATCGAGTTCATAGGCTCAACATCACAATCAAAGGCTTCCTAACATTCGACTAACTTGTTCTAACTGCAATGGTTTGCGTTCAATACTCTGAAAATACTCAATCTTTTGCAAGTGAGTAAATGCTGTTTTAAAGTTACTTAAATTCAGTAAAATAATATCTTCATAAACTGATTCTTGCGGTGTCTTTACATCCACAATTACTTCTTGTATATTATTTTGAGCAATTGCCATTTTCAGATATTTAAGAAATAAGTCGCGCTTCTTGGCTCTAACACTGAGCAGATACCAATTACCACCAGGTGGCACTGACGGCTCTATAGGTTGAGGTTGTATGGGTAACATAAGTTTGCAGTGATGTTGAGTGAAGGTTTTGGCAAATTCAAAAGCTCTAAAGCAGCTTAAAGCTTACCAATAAAATCATTTAGATTTAACCATTTCAGAAAATAATATCTATTATTTTCTAGAGAAAAAATTTTGTCTTATAGCTGTTAGTGTTCAAAGTTAAAATTCAATTGATTAGGAACAACTAAAAAAGACTTTGATTCACTATTTCTCAAAAAATTATAGCAGTAATCTATTTTAGCTTCATTTCCATAAATATCTTCCGATAGGTTATATTGACCACTAGCATACAACGAACCCAAATTTTATGGCAACCGTTAAAAATTAACTAGTTGAATACGGTAATCCTATACGCTAGCTCGAGAAGAATTACGGTAGTGAGTACGTCTTGTTCTATCCTGAGTATTCTTATATCTACTGGCTCTAGAACTGATAACAGCAAATTCTAGCAGTATAGAAAATATAACTTAGGAAGTAGCAGCTAAAGCTTTCTAGTGGTTAATACTTATAACAGATAATGAGAAAAAACTTAAATAGTAAAAGGAATTAATATCAATGCTAAGTTTTCAAGCATCTGACAAAGTTAATATTCTTTAATAAATGTCAACATCTATGAATTTTTAGATAGAAATTGATTAGGTTTGGATGTATATACCTGCTTATCTATAGATGACATATGTTTCAACAAGCAAATAAACGTTATCATTAGATATGTCAATCAAGAATTATTTGCTTTCTTCACAAGTTCCTCAAATTGCTACCTTATAAACATAGACTGTAGGGCAAAGGATGGTGTGTAATTTTTACGTTCTTCATTCAGCACTGTGCTAGTCAGAATATCTTTCCTTTGAAGTCTGCTATAAAAACCAGAAACCTTAAAGACCAATCACTAATAAAAACTGGAGGTCTATATGATTAAAAAGATACTAGTTGCATTAGATCGCTCGGAAATAGGACAACAGGTTTTTGAGCAAGGATTGGCTTTAGCAAAGTTAACACAAGCCAACTTAATGCTACTGCATGTCCTGTCTCCAGAAACTGAGGGTAGTCCTTACATACCTATGTTGTCTAGTCTTGACTACTATCCACGATTGAATAATCAAACTTTTGAGTTATATCAAAAGCAGTGGGACACCTTTAAAGATGAAGGTATCCAGATGTTGCAATTTTTTTGCGCCCAAGCTAACACCGCAGGTGTCACTACGGAATTTTCACAAAACCTTGGTCATACTGGTCGCATCATTTGTGATTTGGCCCGTAGTTGGGGCGCTGACTTAATTGTCATGGGACGTCGGGGTCGTTCTGGGCTGACGGAATTATTCCTTGGTAGCGTAAGTAACTACGTCCTTCACCATGCTCCTTGTTCAGTGCATGTTGTGCATCTTCCAGTTACTGCTAAAGCAGATAAAGAAGAAACTATAAACGCTGCAAGTGTCAACTAAATTTTCTCAAACGTTGGATAATTTATAGCGGTTCTCACTTGAGTGAGGTACACCAAGAAGTAATTAACCACGAATAAACACCGTTCAACACCGATAAATTTGTACCTCAGCCGACTAGAAAACGCTATATATATCCCTCAACACCACTTCTTTCGGAAGGCGGAAGGCAGCACTTCGGCCTTTCTTTATAATTAAGAATGAAGAATTTTCTTTAAAATAGACCTCTTGCAAAAGTCTTAAAGTGCCCCCAGACTCAAGTCTGGACGGCAGTCGCTACAACGGAGGGAACCTCCCTTCTCTACGAGAGGCTGCGCCAACGGGTGATGCCTCCGGCACGCCTGCCGTAGGATGCCCGAAGGGCTGTAGGGCGAACACAGTCGCCTGGCTGTCGGGAAACCCTACCAAGAGCGCTGATTCACCGCAACGCGCTGCCTCGGCTACCCGAACAAAGCCTTGTCAGTCTTTGAGGCATGAAGTCCGCAAGAGCGGACTTTGTTTTTATAGCAATCGCCAGTGCGCCCTTGCGGGCAATGCCCGACTTGTTCGCCTTGGTTTCCCCGAGTGAGAAGCAACTGGCGCGCGACTTCAGTCGTCGGGTACTTTTGCAAGAAGTCTAATATTGAATCAAGCTGAATGGCGCTTAATACTTGATTGATATCCAAAAACAAATACCTGCGATGCTAAGAACCAAAGCTTTCACTCACAGATGTTTTCTTACTTAGAGTTAACTTGTATTACATATTACAGCCACTTTAGATAGATTGTGATATATTTAAGCTCATATTACTGACACTAAATTCAGAAAAATCAATTAGTAAGTATTAAACAATTTAACCAATAAAGGGGTCAAAGTTCCCATCCCCTATGGGTTAATTGTTTTGTGCCGGGGCCTGTCTTGAAAAAATGCTCAAGAATGGGGAGACACGCCAGTTCCTCCACTTGGGGAAACCCCTTTTCTGCGGACTGGCTCCTCAAGACCGCATTTTTCGCAAAATCCCCATCACAAAACATAATTACGAATTACGTTGGCATAGCCTGCTGGAAGCATTATTACGAATTACGAATTATTAAGTTTCAAGGGTTAAACAGTTTATCAAAGAGGGTGCATCTAATGTCAAGTATTTTAAGGATCAAGGGAGATATTAACAATACTACTTTCAAGACAAAGCCTCAACAAGTAGACAAGCTCTTAAAATCCGATCCGACATATGTAGCTCAACCAGGTGCACTATTTTTTGTCTCGTCTATTGATCGTGGTTCTAAAGATCCTAAAAGTTCAAACTATTATGGTGGTAATCACTGGAAGGTAACTTTCAAAGATAAACTTAAGCCTCAAGAGGGAGGTGAGCCTATATCGACCTGGTTTGTCTATGAGGGTCATGTAGAAGAATATAGGCTAATAAAATAATTGAAAGTGTTAAATAATCCACTAACAGCTTGTGATACTACTGAGTCATAAAAAAGACATTTGCTAGTTTTGCTAGTACAAACTATCAGACTGTTTTCAGATTGCGATCGCTCAAGGTGATAAAGTCCTCAAAGGTTTTAACCCAAATCATGGCTTTACCTTAAAAAACTACGCCAAGCCATTTTTAGCAGTGCTATCCGCGAAACTTTACGCCAAAACCGCAAAGTTGATATCTGCACAGATTGGGGACTATTACGAAAAATTACTAAAAAGCTTTTGGTGGAGTCTTTGCAAAATTCAGGCTTATCCCCAGAGGATACTAATCCTTACGTCCTTGCTTAAATTTGTTTCACGCATAGGCGCAAAGGCACAAAGAATCTACCTTTAGCTTTGGTCAAAAATCTCAATTTATACTCAAATTCAGCAACGCCAGATTTTGCAAGTATACTACAGTCAGCAACTGACTCAGGACAAAATTGCTAAACTAGTCTGGAAAATAAAATCCCTTCCCAAAAACTATGACCGATAAATACTGAAATTTTAAGTTTATGTTTAGCTTTTTACATATAGTTAAAATAGGTAATCATGCCTAAATCCATTTGAAAATAGAAAGCTATGAGAGAAAAACCTAAACAACGAATGCGTATATGGGCAATGTTGTGTCATATCTCGGCTTTATTAGCGTGGGTACTATTGTTCTTGTTGGTATTTATTGGTATACCTTTATATTTGCCACTGAATCTTTTAGCACCATTTTTGATTTGGCGATTCCAAAAAGCGCAATATCCTTGGATTGATTTACAAGCTAAAGAATCTTTAAATTTTCAAATATCACTTACCTTTTATACATTGTTAGTGATAATTATATCCTTGCTTCTGGTCTTAACTAGTTGTGGCATTGCAGTAACTAGTAACAGCACGGTCAATGAAGTAAAGACAACTTTAGACGGGTTACTAATTATGTTTATGTCATTAATTTTTTTAGTAATGCTGATACAATCATTTGTAGTAACTTTCGCTGCTATGAAAGCCTACAAGGGAGAGCATTATCGCTATCCTTTGACAATAAGAATTTTGCGATGACGGCATTTCAGATCAAGGAATATATGGCGGGAGTTAGAGGGAGCAAAGACGATATGATTGGGGTTGCGATCGCAGGCACTGGATTTGGTCAAAAAGTTCACATCCCTGGATTCCAAGCACATCCTCGTACTGAGGTGGTGGCTGTTTATCACCGAGATATAAATAAAGCTAAAGCTATTGCAGACTCCCACAACATCCCCCACGCCTGTAACACAATTGCAGATATTGTTGCATTGCCAGAAGTGGAAGCAGTCAGCATCTCTACGCCGCCATTTTTGCATTATGAAATGGCAAAAACTGTATTGCAAGCTGGGAAACATTTATTATTAGAAAAACCTACAACCTTAAATGTTATTGAGGCTAAAGAACTCTATCAGTTAGCTAAAGAAAAAGGCGTCATTACGACTGTAGACTTTGAATTTCGCTTTGTGCCAGGATGGCAGTTGTTTGCTGAACTGTTATCAGAAAGCTATGTGGGTGAGGTACGCCTGATTAAAATTGATTGGTTAGGTTCTTCGCGTGCTGATGCTTCACGCCCTTGGAATTGGTATTCTGACAAAGATAAAGGAGGCGGTGCATTAGGGTCTTTAGGTTCCCATACCTTCGATTACATTCACTGGCTATTTGGCCCAGTACGCAGATTAAGCGCTCATTTAAGTACCGCCATTCCTGCACGAGTTGACCCTGCTGGCGGCGAATTAAAGCCAGTAAATACAGATGACAACTGTCTGCTGGCGCTGGAATTAGCGAATGGGACACCTTGTCAGGTTTCTATCAGTGCGGTTGTTCATGCATCTAGAACACATTGGGTAGAAGTGTATGGCGATCGCGGTACTCTAATTGTGGGCAGTGAAAATCAAAAAGATTATATACATGGCTTTCGTGTTTGGGGTTCCCAGCCAGGTAAACCTCTCAGCGAAATTGAAATCCCATTACGGTTAAAATTTCCAGAAAATTATGCTGATGGACGCATTTCTGCGTTTATCCGTGTAGTAGACCAATGGGTGCAAGGTATTGAGCACAGGAAACAAATTATACCATCTTTGCGAGAAGGAGTTTATTCTCAGTTGTTGATGGATTTATCCTATGAATCTAACGAGACAGCAACCTGGGTAGATGTTCCAGAGTTGGAAGGATTTCTTGGTAGCTAAATACTACGTCTTTACCAACTGCAAGCATTAGCGGTGATGAAATTCGACCTCTTTCTCTAGAATTTTGATATCGTACTTGCCAAAGAAATCGTGACCCAGTAGCCCAATACCTGCTTTTGGTGCGATCGCTACCTGAATATTATTGGCTATAACTCCACCAACTGCAATAGATTTTACCTTACCAGTTGAAAATTGTACTTGGCTACCATCAGCAATTTGGGCTTGCATTAAACCTGTAGGCTCAAGTTTGAGCGTACTCGCCATACCTTGAGTAATAACAGTGCCAGTCGCACCTGTATCTACAATCATCTCAAAGGATTGTTTGTCGTTGAAGGTAACATCAATTATGGGAGTTCCACCAAGACGGCGTTTGATCGGAATCCGAAAAACTTTATTGTCGTTGTTTGACGGTGGTGTTGTATTACCGCAAAGGTTTGCTAATCCAACTGTTTTGCCAGAGGCGGTGATCATAAAACATGCTCCTGGATCTTCAGCTATTACCTGATGGGATAATGCTAAAAATATCACTGTTGGCATGACTGCCATCAAAGTTAGGTTGATGGTTTTAATCCAACACATCCAAAGATTCTTCATATTATTTGATTCTCCAAATTTTTTTATATATGTTGATAACTAAACTACCCAGAATCGCTGTTAAAAATGGCGTTAGTAGCTCGCACTAATCAAACAAGAATATAAAACTAAGTTCTTGGTACGACAAAAATTATATATCTTGTTTGGGCTATAAGCTCAATTTTTGTTCTTTGATGATACTTATTTAATTTATTTTTTATTTTGGATTTCTACTTTTTATAGAAGACGAAATTGCATTTTACTAAATATATAGTACATAGAATCATTAATGGATAAATTAAAGTTTGAGTAAAGACATGATAAAACTACTTAGACTATATAGAAACATCACATACTCAGAAGTTAGATAATAGAAATTTAAAGTTGATGTAGCTCAAGATTTGTTAGCTTATTCAAGGTTCACTGCTGCACATATAGCAGTTGCGATCGCATTCTTCACTGCAATATCTTTCTTTGACAAAATCACATTTTCCGCAGCGGTGCGCTGAGCAACTACGCCACAAACAGCAGCAGCCGCAAAATTATATACACCCGCCATTTTAAATAGCGTACCGCATTCCATTTCGTAATTCAAAACATTCAAGCGCCGATATTCTTCTGTAATGCCATGCAGCGATCGCATTAAATTGGGATTCGCTGAATCGCTACGTTCTTGTCCTTCATAAAAAGTATCTACTGATGCCGTGATTCCTACATAATGCTCAATTTCTAATTGTCGTGCTGCTTTAACTAAGGCAACTGTGAGAAACGGATCGGCTGCGGCTGGATATTCCATAGGTGCAATGTCATTTGCTGCTCCTTGGCGACACAATGCTGCACTACTAATAACAATGCTACCGACATTTACGTAAGGTTGAATTGAGCCGCAAGTTCCAATACGAATAATTTGCCTGATTCCGACTTGTACTAATTCATTGACCACAATACTCAACGAAGGCGCACCCATACCACTAGTAGCAGATAAGATGCTACGACCATTTGGTAAGTTTCCCACATAGCTATTGAGTCCCCGATTTTCTGACAACAAGCATACATCCTGTAAATAAGTTTGAGCAATCAGATATGCACGTTCAGGATCGCCAGATAAAAAAGCAATGCTAGGAGGAGATGAACCAAAATCATTTTGTCCGAAGCCAATATGATATAGGCGTTGATTAGTCATATGGTGAGAAAGATGATGAATTTGCTTCACGCAGAGGAGCCAGCGCGTTGCGGTGAATCAGCGCTCTTGGTAGAGTTTCCCGACAGCCACTAGTTGAGCAGTTACAAATTAAATATGTGTAACCTGAAACCCTTGTAGAGACGCGAAATTTCGCGTCTCTATATTCATTATCGGAGATATCTATTGATAAAATAGCTGTAAGTTATGGTCAGAGTACCTGTTGTTAATTACCATCTCTTGATAAATTTAGCTCTCCATAAACGTTGATATCAAATGTAAATTGAATCTGAATATATTTCTTTGTATATCCTGTGGGTAAAGGTGCAAAAGGTGCTGCTCGCTGTATGGCGTTAAATGCTCCTTTATCAGTCACGCTAAATCCAGAGGTTTGGGCAATCTGGAGATTAGTCACTTGTCCTGAGCGGTTAATAGTGAAGTTAAGTACCGTCCGCCGGGAAGATTGGCTGAGTCCAGGTAGCCACTGCTGCTTGACTCGTTGCTGTAGTTGCTTTAAGTAAGAGCTGATGTCTATATCTTGACGACGGGCATCAATACCAGAAGGAGCTTGGTTATCACGGTTGGTGTTGGGTAGGGCTGCCAGATAATCTCCGTTAGAATTCCGACTGGATGATATACTGAGCGGGCCGCCCAACCTGCTGGCTGCACCTGTTTTTAGAGATGGCTGAACTTGAGACTGTGTTCGCTCACTCAACTTAGTTCGCGATTGCCCCAATTTTTGGGGTTTAGGTGCTAGTGGTGTAGTAGCAGGTGCGTAGGCGTTCGCGTAGCGTCTCGTAGAGAAGCCCGTCGTAGACATCGCTGTTTGCAGAGGTTTCGCTTGCTGTGGTCTAGTGGTAGGCTCTACTGGGATTTTCTGGGGTTTAAGCACTGGTGGTGTAGTGGTAGGTGCGATCGCTGTTTGCAGAGGTTTCGGTTGTTGTGGTGCAGTAGTAGGTGCTACTACAATTTTCTGTGGTTTAGGCGCTGGTGGTGTGGTAGCAGGTGCGATCGCTGTTTGTAGAGGTTTAAGAGGCAGTTTTTGAGGAAATAGACTTGTTGAGCGCTCTGTGGGCTGCTCTGGTGCTGTCTGGAATACTTTGGCTGGAGAGGAAGCTTTTAAGTCTTTAGGTGCAGATGAACTAGCTGATTTAGCAACAGAAACAGGTCTTTTAAGTAAAGCTTTCCCACCTGCAATAGAATTTTTAATAGCCAGGCGTGAGGTTTTCGGGGGTAACTGTGTTTCATCAGGAGGAACTTCAACATAATCAATTGGAATCTCTTGCTTTTGCTTAGGCACAAAAGCTTTCAGCCAATAATTGCTTGCGAGCAATAAAACACAGTGCAGGAAAATGGAAGTAACTAGACCAATGAACAGATATCCTGGGCGATCTCTCCTAATTGTGTTGGAAGTCATAAGACTTAGCCATGTTATTGTACTGTCTTGGAACTCACATTCCGCAGGTAAGCGTGGAGATTGATGGTATTTTTTTACTTATAAACCATTAGTCTCAAAGATTGTACAGGATATTGACCAATATGGCATTGTAACTGGCATTATTAACCAGATGTGTCTGGTGGAGCAATACATCGACCCAGATTTTGGTCAGCGATCAAGTAAAATGTTGTCCCATGTTACCTAATGCAAATGGGTGACAGATATTGAAAATTATCCATCACCCATTTCTGAAAGACTATTAGGATTTCTGTTTGATTTTTGTTGGCGTAGCCTGCGCTGGCGCTTAAAAAACTCAGTACACCTTTATTCCCTATTCCCTATTCCCTATTCCCTATTCCCTGTCTCTACAAGTAATTCAGCAATCAAATTGGATTACTATATTAACCAAGTAATTAGCTTAATGCCTAATTCAAGCTTCGGCTTTCTGTTACCGCCAATGTTTAGGTAATTGAAGATTTTCTGGCAGAATAGTTGTGCGATCGCCAATTGCCAATTCAATCTGCTGTGATTCTAAATGTTCAGATCTACTCAAGTTTGCGCCAGAGAGGTTGGCTTTTTGGAGGAATGCTTCTAATAAGTTAGTTCCAGTCAGGTTTGCCTCTTGTAGTTTAGCCTCATATAAGTTTGCTTCTTGTAGGTTAGCTTCTTGCAAATTGGCTGTACTAAGTAATACACTTTCTAGGTTAGCTCCAGTAAGTTTTGCTTTTTGCAAGTTACTTCCAATCAAGTTGGCTTCGTGGAGGTTGCTGCCCTCAAAGTTTACTCCACTGAGGTTGGCATCACAAAGAATTGCTCCTTCTAGGTTGGCATCACAAAGAATTGCTCCTTCTAAGTTGGCATCATAAAGAGTTGCTCCTTCTAAGTTGGCATCATAAAGGATGGCCTCAGATAGATTAGCTTTTCTGAGGATTACACCTTGCAAATTGGCGTCTGGAAGGATTGCTTTTTGTAGGTTGGCTTCATAGAGGATTGACCCACAGAGATTGGTTTCAGATAAGTCTGCTTCCGAGAGGTTTGCTCGTATTAGGTTGACCCATTGTAAGTTGGCTCCTATCAGGATTGCTTTGGAGAGGTTAGCGTCCATTAGGTCTGCACCGCAGAGGTCTGTATTGCGTAAATCCAGTTTTTGATTTGCTGGATCATTTTGTGAATTGCGTCGTCCAATGACAGTCAAAGCTGTTTGAATATCTGTAGGAAGTTTTGATGATTCCTTCGACTCATCCTCATATTCATCTTCTTGCCTAATTGGAGCATTCTCTCGGATAAAAGCAGCGAGGATTTCCATAATTGTCCAATGGTCTTTCGGGGAATCCTTAGCAATTCTTTCTAAAGCATAAATAGCGGCGAATCTAGTTTCAATCTTTTCATTTCCCAACTGTTCAATTGCTTTAGAAAAGCGTTCTGGAGCAAATTTTTCTAAATTTGCTTGTCTGTAGTTGTTACCTATTGCAGTGTTTTTATCCCAACCTAACACTTCACGAAGGTGTTTTGTTAATACACTCTCATCCATACCCAAAGAGAGCCTTGAGGTAAAGTAAGCATTAATGCTAACTGCCAATCCTCCAAAGACTATGGCAATAATTGTTAATAACTGAGTTACATATTCTATTTTTTGCTGACTTGATAACCCTTGAATATCTGAAAAGAATGAGAAGGTTAAAGTTAATGGGAAAATAAATATAACTGAGATAACTACCAACAAACTTGTGAGTTCATTTGCCTTTATCAAGGACATGTAATGAGTCCTCATATCTGACACCTTAGGTAAGTTAATTTAGGTTTATCCTATGGGTTAACTGAAATATTTGATACCGTACAAACACGGATAATATTGACCAATAAATAAATCTGCTGCATAGGGAATCATCTATCAATTTGCAAAAAATTCTTGCTTTAAAGAATATTAACTACGGGGGTTAGCATGTATGGGCTTTCTCGTTTGCAAACAACATGTTATGGGAGCACAACAATGTTGTGACCTGATGAAAAATCTGTATTCCACGTAATTAACAAGGTAAGATTATTTGTAACTAACGATACAATTAATAAATCTTAACAATTACCTATAGCCAATGCTTAAAATTTTATAAATTTATCATCTCCAAAATGGTTATGGAGATTTTTGGTAAAAACTAGAGAATTTTGTGAAAACGGTAGAATGCGCCCAAATAACTAATTGATGCTCAGGTAACTTAACTAGATTGTCGCCAATTTGTTGGTGGTTCTATATAATCAGGCAGGCGAGTTGTGCGATCGCCAAGTGCCATTTGAATCTGTTGTGATTCTAAGTTTTTAGCTCCTGTGAGGATTGCGCCTTCGAGTTTGACATCTCCAAGGTTTGCACCAAAGAGGTTAGCTCCCATGAGGTTTGTCCGAGTCAGGTTGGCTTGATAGAGATTTGCTCCCTGTAGATTAGCTCCGATGAAGTTTGCCTGATATAAGTCTGCTTCGGTTAAACTGGCTTCCGCGAGGTTAGCAAAATAGACATCTGTTTGCTTTAGTTTGGCTGCATTCAGATTTGCTCCAGAGAGGTCGGCTCCATTGAGGTTTGCTCCAGAGAGGTTGGCTCCAATCAGCCCCGCAAGGTGCAAGTTGGCTTTGCCAAGTTTTGCCCCTTGCAAATTAGCTAAGAACAGCTTCGCCCCAGAGAGGTTGGCAACTTTTAAGGTTGCTTGTTGCAAGTTAGCTTTATAAAGGTTTGCTTCAGAGAGGTTAGCTGCACGCAGACTTGCTCCAGAGAGGTTGGCTGAACGCAGGTTTGCCCCACAGAAGTCGGTGCGATTGAGGTTTGCTCTTTGCAAGTTGGCTCCACACAGACTGGCTTTTCGCAATTTTGCTTCATAGAGAATAGAGCCAACAAGCCTAGCGCCATCAAGGTTTGCTTGATAGAGATCAGATCCACGCAAATCTGCTCCACTCAAATCAGAGCCACGTAGGTCTGCTTCTTGCAGGTTGATTCCTAGCAAATCTGCCCGCCTGATGTCGGTATTGCGTAAATCAAGTTTATGATCTTTCGGGTCTTCGAGTGAATTACGCCTTCCGATCACAGTCAGGGCTGCTTGAATATCAGTGCGAAGTTTTGGCGGTTCTTCATGAAGATTCTGGTCTGAGTGCGGTCTATTAGGACGCGCCCCACTTCTTTGCCTACTTGTGTAGAAGTGGGGTGCGTATTCTAGTTGTTGTTGCACTCCCTGCATTGACTGGATTTGTGAATTCTCTCGCACAAAGGCAGTAAGGATTTCCATGATTGTCCAATGTTCATTGGGAAAATCCTGAGCAACTCGTTCTAAGGCATAAATTGCACCTGTCCTGGTTTCAATCTTCTCATGACCAAGTTGTGCGATCGCAGCCATAAAACGTTCTGCAACTAACCTGTCTTGATTGAGTTTGGCATTTTGAATGCCAATTTCCAGGTTTTTCTCAGCAGCGATCGCATTCTTATGCATGGCTTGGGCACGCCTCGCCGCATAGTAAGCATTAAACATTGCTGCCGATGCCAGGAAAACTATTGCAGTAGTTGTTAGTGCTTGGTTTCTATATTGTATTTTTTCCTGAATTGACAATTCTTTAATACTGGACAATGCGAAGAAAATTACAGTCAATGAGATGGCAAATATAACTGTTGTGGCTATTAACCAATTCAATAAAGCGTCTGTCTTGTTAGCAGACATGGCAGAAATATTCCTCACAGTCCAGAATTCTTACTTAGATGTTAGGAAAAAATAGTATAGCATTTAGCTGACAATTTTAATATGCTTTAGAACTATTATTTAAATTTGAAGTGGTACTCAATATACTAGTAGCTTGATATTATTTGAAATAAGTTGTGCGTTAGCGATCGCGTAGCGTCTCGTAGAGAGGGTATCGCTAAACGTTCCTAAGTAGGTAGGTTGAATTAAATATAAAACTTCTGTAGGGTGCGTTACGCTAACGCGATAACGCACAGTTCATAGTTTTCGGTGCGTTACGGAAGCCGTAACACACCCTACTATCTTCTAATTATTTGTGCTTACCTACTTAACGTCGCTAACGCTAACAGCAGATTCCACGGTTAAGAGTAGCTTGTTACGAAATATCTGTTACTTCGCCCTCCTAGTACGTCACGGTCGAAATCAACAACCCATTCCAAATCAATAGACCTCTTGCAAAAGTCTTAAAGTGCCCTCAGACTAAAGTCTGGGGCTACCCAAACAAAGCTCCGAAGTTCTGATGGTCGGAAGCCTCCGCTCAGACAACTCTGGGCTTTATCAGTCTTTTAGGCATGAAGTCCGCAAGGGCGGACTTTGTTTTTATAGCCGCGACTTCAGTCGTCGGGTACTTTTGCAAGAAGTCTAATGAAACGCTCGCGGTATAGAAATTACGAATTACGTTGGCATAGCCTGCTGGAAGCATTATTACGAATTACGAATTACGCCAAGCGGTGCTGGGGTCTTAAGAGAATTTGGCTTCCCTGAGGTTTGCACCATCGAGTATAGTATCATCAAGAGTAGCCCTATGCAGTCTAGCTAGATATAGGTTTGCCCGATTTAAGTTGGCTCCAAAGAGATTTGCCCCTTCTAGGTTAGCTGCACTGAGGATTGCTCCCTCAAGATTGGCTCCAGAGAGATTTGCCCCTTCTAGGTTAGCTGCACTAAGGATTGTTCCCTTGAGATTAGCTCCAAAAAGGTTTGCCCTAGAGAGATTTACTTGATAAAGATTTGTCTGTTCCAGATTAGCCCAATTCAAGTTTGCCCCTCTCATATCAGTGTGACTTAAATCAAGTTGCTCATTTTTTGAGTCATTATTTGTATCTCTGGTGGCGATAACGGTAAGAGCTGCTTGAATATCTCTACGAACTTTTGCTGATGGGTTGTTCGTTGGATCTACTTCGAGCATATAAGGAGAATTTTCTCGCACAAAAGTAGTGAGAATGTCCATGATTATCCAGTGGTATTGTGGATGAACTTGGGCAATTTGCTCTAAATCATTAATTACAGCCAGAGTTGTTTCCAGCGGACTATTCAGCAGTTGTGCAATTGCTATTCTTAAGCGTTGCTTTGGTGACCGATGCTGAGTATGTTCAACCTTTTCCTGAACAGCATGTATCTTAAGGAAGATTTTTGCTAATAATCTCTTGTCCGTTGGTAAAATATTTTTTACAGTTTGATAAGCATTAATAATTACTGTCAGCATAATTGCAGTTTTTTAAAAAATAGCAGTGTGTGTTATTGCTTCATATGTGATGTATGGTCACTTTGTGAATATTAGTAAACTTAATCACTAAGTTTCTCAGCCATTAATTGTACTCACTACTTTTCATTCTTTACTGATAGCTGAGGCTGTTCATGATGATTCCGGTTTATATCCAATTACCTATAATACACTAATCATTTAATCTAAATATTCTGTAAGGCGCATTGGAGATGTGATTTTTAGATACTAGATTAGTACTGTGTATCAAGTTATAGCTGAAGCTTTTATGCTTAGTTTAAAATAATACAATAACTAGCATATTAGTTTGAAAAATAACTTATCGGAGTTAACTCATGAGTAACAGCCTATGCAGAATAATGCTTTCAGCCCTTAGTTTTGAACTAGCTAATCCGCCTTAAAAGCTAATTTATTTACTAACAATAGACCAGGTAAAAGTATCAGTCTAAATGTCAAGATGCAGCAAAATTTACAGCCGATAGTTAAAAACCTAGTACTGATTGGTGGTGGTCATAGCCATGCCATTGTTCTGAAAATGTTTGGGATAAAACCTTTACCTGGAGTACGTTTGACGTTGATTACCGCAGCCCCAAATACTGCTTATTCTGGGATGTTACCAGGACACATTGCTGGATTTTACACTCATGATGAATGTCATATCGACTTGCGAACCTTAACAAACTTTGCTCAGGCACAGTTATATATTGACCGAGTAGTAGCCCTTGATTTGGAAAACAACAAAGTTATTTGCGCTAATCGACCTGCTGTAGATTTTGATGTGTTATCCATTGATATTGGCAGCACACCAGCCACAATATCTGTTGCAGGTGCAGCAGAATATGCAATTGCGGCTAAACCAGTATCGCAATTACTAGAACATTGGCATCAGCTAGTTGAAACTGTAATTAAAAATCCCCAAGAACCAATTAGTATTGCAATTGTGGGTGGAGGTGCTGGCGGTGTAGAATTGGTGCTATCGATGCAAGCTGGTTTGCATCATATTTTGCATGAAACTCAACAACCAATTCAAAATCTAGCAATTCATTTATTTCAGCGTGATACAGAACTGATGCCTAATTATTATCAATCAGTGCGGCATCAAATTCAGCAAATTTTAATAGAGAAAGGTATTAAACTGTATCTTGGGGAAAATGTGTGTAAAATTGAACCGAAGAATCTCATTTCTAACTCCTCTCGGTTTGCAAACAGGGGAAATGGAGAAAGATTTGAAATTAAATGTGAATCTGGGTTGACTGTGGAGTGCAATAAAATTTTTTGGGTAACACAAGCATCAGCACCTGATTGGTTAAAAACATCTGGACTAGGGACTGACAAGCAAGGCTTTATTCTAGTAGAGGACACCTTGCAATCTCAAACGCACCCGTATATATTTGCTGCTGGTGACATTGCCACAATGGTAAATTATCCCCGTCCGAAAGCTGGGGTGTTTGCTGTCCGCCAAGGTAAGCCTTTATTTGAAAACTTGCAACGGATGTTATTAGACAAGCCGCTTAAACCTTATAGACCACAGAAACAATATTTGAGTTTAATTAGTACAGGAGATAAACGAGCGATCGCTACAAAGGGCACTTTCAATTTACCACCTCACAAACTATTGTGGTACTGGAAAGATTGGATTGACCGCCGCTTCATGGAAGGCTTCAGCAATTTACCACAACCAGAGACACAGAGGGGATGAAAATTATTTAGCACCAATCATTGCTTGAGCAGTATTTTGATAATGGGGGCTGTTCTTCATCGTGTACTAGCGATCGCCACCATTCACTACGCCGTATCAGATGAAGTCAAAGAACCGTTCTAGCACTGATTACAATAATTTGTATTGACAAACACTTTGAAATTTTGTCTTTGCATGGTCAAATAAAAATGATTTAATAAAATTCTTGCAAAAGTGTAAATAGCCTCAAATGGTTCATGTATTGTGACCTCTATTATTAGCTTTTGCAAGATGTCCAATCACTACATAACTATTTACCGATGAAAGACTCTATTGCTCGTATAACAGCATTATTATCTACTTGCGCTATGTTGCTGACAGCCTGTGGTGGCGGTACTCAAACGGTTACTAATTCAGCAGGTAATACCTCCAATAATACTACAACTAACACCACAGCCACAACGAGTACATCTAGTGTTGTTCCCATCGGTATTGCCGTTGCCCAAACTAGCAACGTCGCATTATTGGGTCAAGAGCAAGTTGCTGGAGCCAAAATTGCCGAGAAGTATTTCAATGATAAAGGTGGTATCAATGGTACTCCTATTAAATTAGTGTTTCAAGATACTAGTGGTGATGAAGCAGGAGCAATTAACGCTTTTCAAAGTTTAATTAACAAAGATAAAGTTATTGGTATTGTGGGCCCAACTTTATCACAACAAGCTTTTAGCGCTGACCCGGTTGCTGAACGTGCTAAAGTACCTGTTGTTGGGCCATCAAATACTGCTAAAAACATTCCGGAAATTGGTGATTACGTTGCTCGTGTATCGGCACCAGTTTCTATTGTTGCTCCTAACTCGGTGAAAGCCGCGCTAAAGCAGAATCCCCAAATTAAAAAAGTTGCAGTTTTCTACGCTCAAAATGATGCGTTTAGCAAGTCAGAAACGGAGATTTTCCAGCAAACAGTTAAGGATCAAAAGCTGGAATTAGTAACAGTACAAAAATTCCAAACTAGTGACACAGACTTTCAAAGCCAAGCTACTAACGGTATTAACCTCAAACCAGATTTAATTATTATTTCTGGCTTAGCTGCTGATGGTGGTAACTTGGTACGACAACTGCGAGAACTAGGTTATAAAGGCTTAATCGTTGGTGGTAATGGTATGAATACCTCGAACATATTGCCAGTATGTAAAGCACTTTGCGATGGTGTATTGATTGCTCAAGCTTACAGCCCAGAACATCCAGGTGAGATTAATGCTACATTTCGCAAAGCTTATGTTGACCAATATAAGAAAGAACCACCGCAATTCAGTGCCCAAGCTTTTGCTGCTGTACAAGTGTATGTAGAAGCTCTTCAGGCGTTAGATAAAAAAAGTAAAGTCAATAAACTACCGTTACCAGAGTTACGAACTCAATTGAATAAACAGTTATTATCTGGAAAATATAATACACCACTGGGTGAAATAAGTTTTACACCAGTAGGTGAGGTAGTGCAAAAAGATTTTTATGTTGCCCAAATAAAGATGCAAAAAGATGGAAGTCAAGGAAACTTTACATTTCTTAAATAGCTGTACATGACTATAAATCTGTTTTTGCAGCAATTGTTAAATGGGTTATCTATCGGTAGCGTCTACGCGATTTTTGCCTTAGGATATACCCTGGTTTATTCGATTTTGGGCATCATTAATTTAGCTCATGGTGCGATTTTTGCCCTAGGTGCATATTTCACTTATGCGCTCATGGGTGGTAGCTTCGGATTTAACGGCTTGCTGGCTAATGCAGCCCTGCCTATAAAATTACCATTTGCTATATCCTTGTTTTTAGCAAGCACTCTGGCGGGATTGGTTGGGGTAGCAATGGAACGCATCGCCTTTCAACCTTTGCGGCGTCAAGGCTCTGACCCTTTGCTGACAGTGGTTTCCAGCTTGGGTGTAGCTGTGGTAATTGTGAACTTAATCCAGTATTTAGTAGGTGCAGAAAGTTACACATTTCCAGCCAATACTTACGGCAATTTGCCACCCGCTATTAACTTTGGTACGCCAGAAAACCCAATTCCTATTCGCAGTGTACAGATAGTAATTTTTGCTGTATCTGTGGTGTTTGTGGCAATTATTACCTATTTTATTAATCATACTAAATATGGTAAGGCAATGCAGGCGATCGCAGAAGACCCCACTACTGCTAGTTTGTTAGGAATTAATACTGATCGCTTTATTATTCTGACATTTTTCATTAGCAGTTTTTTAGCAGGATTGGCGGGGACTTTAGTCGCCTCTAGTGTTAGTATTGCTGGGCCATATTTCGGTATTGCTTTTGGTTTGAGAGGTTTAGCCGTAATTGTCTTAGGTGGTTTAGGTAGTATTCCTGGTGCAGTGTTGGGAGGCTTGGTAATTGGATTAGCAGAAGCGTTCGTACCAGGCGAATTCTCTGCCTTTAAAGATGCGATAGCCTTTGGTATTTTGTTTATTATGCTATTAGTTAGACCCCAAGGTTTGCTAGGGCGTCGGTTTATTCAGAAGGTTTAATGATGATGCTGATAAGTACAGATAAAAGAGGTGTGGCGCTATGACAATTTTTACCAAACAGAAACTAACTTTTGAGCAGTTTCTTGAACAATGTCCAGAGGAAGGTTTCTATGAACTTGTAGATGGAAAAATTGTAGAAGTGCGTTTAACCAGAAATCATGATGATGTCGCCAATTTTATATTGTTTGCTTTCAACGATGAAATTAGACGACTTAACATAAATTATGTAGTTAATAACACAGCAGTATTTAAAACTATAACTGCTGAAGGAACAGAGCGAGGGCGAAAGCCTGATGTAAGTGTCATCGATAAACACCTATGGCGCTCAAATCGTTCTGATTATTCTGCACTTGAAGAACCTATCCAGTTAGCCATAGAGGTGACATCAACTAATTGGGAAGATGACTATATTGATAAATTGGATGAATATCAACGCTTAGGTATTACAGAATATTGGATTGTAGATTATTTGGGAAATCCAAAAGTCCCAGCAGTGTTTGTGTTTATATTAAATGCTGAGGGAAAATACCAACGCACCCAGTTTAGAGGTTCAGAAAGGATTGTGTCACGAACTTTTCCTGAATTGGCGCTGACAGCAGAGCAAATATTAACAGCTTAAAAACTGATAAAAGCGTAAAATGGCTGATTTTTTGGCGACTTATGGTTCTCTAATTGTCTCTATGGTATTAGGGGCGTTGCTTGGTTTATCCCTGTATTTACCATTGATGGCTGGGCAATTATCTTTAGCTAGCCCTGGATTTTACGCTGTTGGTGGGTATGTTGCTGCAATTTTATCTACCACTGTTTTTGCTATCCCTGCAAGCAATTTATTTCCCATTCCACTGCTGTTATTAGAAATGTTAATTGCAGGTATAGTTTGTGGGTTTTTGGGTATTGCAGTAGGAATCCCAGTGTTACGATTGCGAGGAATTTATTTAGCGATCGCCACTATTGCTTTTGTGGAAGTTTTGCGAGTAATATCACTAAATCTGGATATTACAGGCGGTGCGATCGGGATTCCTAATATTCCCCAACCTTTCGACACGCAAATCAGCTATTTATGGATTGCTCTCCCTTTACTCATAGTTAGTATGGTATTATTTTACCGTCTGGAACGCATTCGAGTAGGAAGAGCGTTTATAGCTATCCGCGAAGATGAATTAGCGGCGGGTGCAATGGGAATTAACCCCACTTCTTACAAAGTTTTAGCTTTCACTCTTGGAGCAATTCTTGCAGGGGTTGTAGGTGCAATTAGTGCCCACTTTCTCAATACTTGGAATGCTCGTCAAGGGACTTTTGATGCCAGTATTATATATTTAACTTTTGTATTGATTGGTGGTTCAAGAACTTTTTTGGGGTCAGTAGTAGGAGGCATGATATTTACCGCTTTACCAGAAGTTTTGCGAAGCCTAGCTGATACAGGCGGTTTACCTAATTGGCTAGCACAATTTTTGCGAGATGGTAGATTAATTATTTTCGGCTTACTAATAGTAATAGGCACAATTTTTTTCCCCCAAGGGCTTGTGAGTCCAGATATTTTTAAAAGACACAAAACTAAAAATTGAATTATTCATAATTAATATGCAAAAATGTCGCACCCTATCCCAGTAGCTAATAACAATATTGTCTTAGAAGCAAGAGCATTGACTCGCCGCTTTGGGGGTTTAGTGGCAGTAAATAATGTATCTTTTACAGTTAATAAACATGAGATTTTTGGGCTTATTGGCCCTAATGGTGCAGGAAAAACAACACTGTTTAATTTGATTACTGCCTTTATTCCACCTTCTAGCGGAGAATTACTTTATCAGGGTGCAAAAATTTCCCAACTGCGTCCCCATCAAATTGCTGCTTTAGGGATAGCCCGTACTTTCCAGAATATCCGCTTGTTTGGAGAATTATCAGCGTTAGAAAATGTAATAATTGCTCGGCATTTACATACTAAAAGTAGTATCCTCACAGGAGTTTTAGGATTACCACCAGCGCCTAGTGAAGAACACAAAAATAGGCAAAAAGCTTTAGAATTATTGAATTTAATTGGCTTAAGCGATCGCGCCAGTGAGAAAGCCAGAAATTTTCCTTACGGTGACCAACGTCGCTTAGAAATTGCCCGTGCTTTAGCCCTAGAACCGCAAATTTTACTCCTCGACGAACCTGCTGCGGGTATGAACCCTAACGAAAAACAGCAACTTAGTGAATTTATCCGTAGCCTTCGCGATCGCTTCAATTTGACGATCATCCTCATCGAACACCATGTACCCTTGGTTATGGGTTTATGCGATCGCATTGCTGTGTTAGATTTTGGGCAATTGATTGCTTTGGGTGAACCATCTATTGTTAGAAATGACCCGGCTGTAATTGAAGCTTATTTGGGAAATGAATGAGCGATGTCTTTTAATAAAGCTGTTTTTAGCCCTCAATTGTGATTCGTTTTGGCATGGCGTTCACGTAGTGCGTTGAAAGCGATCGCTCAAAGTACTGCACCATTCTCCTTTATTATGGTTGATTGCTCGGACATCATCTGACAGAGCAGCGTTTTTGGAATTTCCTATAAACAGAAAAACTAAGCGCGACCCCACTTATCTAAAACATCTTTAAATAAAACTTCCTCTAACCAAGTTTTTGCAATCACTGTCAGTGGTATAGCCATTAATAACCCCAAGGCTCCAAACAAAGTAGCGAAAAGAATTTGAGATGTTAAAGTAACAGCAGGTAATAATGCTACCTGTTTTGCCATGACAGTAGGAGTTAACCAGTAACTTTCAATATTCTGAATAACGATATACAAAATTAAAACAGCTATTGCTTTCCAAGGTGCATCTAATAGGGCAACAGTTATAGGAAATACTACACTTAAAGTAGGGCCAATATTTGGAATAAAATTGAGCAAGCCCGCTAAGATAGCGTGGGCTAATACTAATGGTACTTGCAAAATCCATAAACCTATTCCACTTAAAGTCGCAATAAAAACCATTTCAACCAAAGCTCCAACTGTCCAACTTCCCAAACCAGTTGCACAGTGTGAGAGAATTTGGTCAACTCGCTGACGGTAAAATGAGGGAAAAATTCTAATAAATAAATTACGGTATGGTTGAGGTTGTATCAACAACATCAACGTCAAAACTAAAACTAGTAAAAATTCCAAAGCGGCAGTAATAGATGTAGATAATAAGTTAATACTTTTTGTAAACACCTGTATCGCTAAGGGTTGGATTTGTTGAACTAAGTTACTGATATCTGGTAAATCTGGGTATTCTCCTCCAAAACGATTTTCTAGATAATTTATCCACTCCTGTACTCGTGATATTCCTGTTGGTAGAAGTGCTAAAAGTTCTTGAGATTGTTCAAGAAAAGTCGGTTCTGGACGCATGGATTTTCGTTTCTTTACTTTGGGAAACTTAATGGCTATTATCACCTCTTTAGCCAGTGAACAAGAATCTCAAAGTATCATGAATTTAATTGAACAACGCTGGAATGATTTAGTTGGATCTATGCCAATGAAAATCTGTTTTCCTGCACTAGAAGGTTTAGAATGGCAAATCGTCACAGGATGCGATCCCAAAAATAATCCTTGGTCATATCACAATGGTGGTAGCTGGCCAGTTTTACTCTGGTTGTTAACAGCAGCAGCACAAAAAACAAATCGTATAGAAATTGCCCATAAAGCAATTGATGTTGCACAAAATCGATTATTTCAGGATAAATGGCCGGAATATTATGACGGTAAAAATGGCCGATTAATTGGTAAGAAAGCTAGAAAGTATCAAACCTGGACTTTTGCTGGATTCTTAGTAGCAAAAGAACTAATTTCAAATCCTAGTCATTTACAATTACTTAGTTTCGATATTGAGTAATTACGAATTATTTTAAGCCATGAAATCAAAAATCGAGATAAAAAAATCTCATGTTCATCGCAACCGTTGGTTTGAAAGATTAATTGCCATTCTCGCATTGCTAAACTTATGTTTGGTCTTCTTTGACTTAACTTACATACCTTTGCGTGATTTCTATCTACAGGTATTGCCAAGTTTAACTCAATTGTATGACCCAGTTAAGGGCATTCAACCCCACCCAGAAACGCAACAATACCTCAACAATGTTACACAATTAGAGGCACAGGTTTTACAAACGGGTTTGTCTTCACCTCAAGTAGAAAGTTCGCTTGATGAATTACGTCTTCTCAGTAACCGTATGATTGAGGATAATCCGTTTGATGTAGCTAATAAAAGCGGTACTTTAGCGAAAATTAAATATGAAATGCGTTTACGTACTCATGAACAATCCGCCAGAGATGCTTTTACTATCTTTTGGAGTCCAGCTTATTTATCTCAACAGGGTTGGCAATCAGAAATAAATTTTTTTAATTCTCAAATTAGACCCCTAATCAATAGTAACTACTATCGAGATATTGATAGATTTAGTAATTTTATCAATCATTTCTGGTTGATTGACTTACCTTTTGTAATTATTTTTGCTCTAGAATTTTTGGCACGTACTTTTACTATCAGCCGTCGCAATCCCGATTTAAACTGGTTAGAAGCAATACTACGGCAATGGTATGATTTGTTTTTGTTGCTTCCCTTCTGGCGGTGGGTAAGGGTCATTCCAGTAACTCTGCGTCTCTACCAAGCCGATTTACTCAATCTTAAGCCTTTGCGATCGCAACTTAATCACGACTTTGCAGTGAGTTTTGCTGAAGAAATCACTGAGATGGTAGGTATTCAAGTGATTGACCAGATCCAAGATACCATTCGCAAAGGTGAGTTAGCACGCTGGTTATTTCATCCTGAAACCCGCAAGCCTTACGTTCAAGTTAATGAAACAAACGAAGTAAAAGCTATAGCTACCCGTTTAGTTAACGTCGGTGTCTATGATGTTTTACCTCAACTTCAGTCTGACATAGAAGCCTTGATGCATCACAGTATTACAAGCACCTTTAACGAATCTCCGGTTTACCAACAAATACAAAATATACCCGGTCTGAATCACTTCCCTAACCAACTAACAGAAAAGCTGGCTCGTGATTTATCTCAATCAGCTTATAATAATTTCATCAAAACACTATCAGACCCAGTTGCAGCAAAACTTACTTCTCGTTTAATTACAAACTTTCGTGATGTGTTAGAAGAAGAATTACAAAAAAAGCATAACATTCAGGAATTTCAATCTTTACTTATCGATATGTTAGAAGAAATCAAAATTAACTATGTAAAAGGCATTGCTGATTCTGGAGTTGAAACAATATTAGAGGAAGCGAATCAAATTCGTAAAATTACTCATCGGTAAAGATTTTTTCTGGCGTGGATAAACTAAAAGAAGAACTTCAATACTGTGAATACATTGTGATGAGAAGGACATAAAAATATTATGAATTTGATAAAAAATATTGCAGATAAATTATTTATTAGTATGGTATGTTTGGGAATTTCTTCTTGCGCCGTACCAACATCTGAGTCGGCAAATACTAACAATCAAGAAACACAAACAACAGCACAAGTTAGTCAACAAACTTCTACTAAGAATCAAGCGTGTACTTTAGTCAAAGATGGCTTTGGTTCGCAAGGACAGGTAAATGTGCGAGCTGAAGAAGTAGTAACAGGTCTGGAAGTTCCTTGGGGAATTGCTTTTCTACCAAATCAAGATATGTTAGTCACTGAACGACCTGGACGGGTTCGATTGGTGCGGGATGGTAAACTTGTCCAAAAACCTGTAGCTACTATTGATGTTACAGATAGTGGTGAAGGTGGTTTACTCGGCATTGCAACTCATCCAAAGTTTGCCGAAAATCGACTTTTTTACGTGTACTATACCGCTGATAGAAATGGGTCACAGGTGAATCGCGTCGAACGATGGCGACTATCCCAAAATGGACTCAATGCCTCGTCAGAGAGGATAATTCTTGATGATATTCCCGTGGCAGTGTATCACAACGGTGGTCGCATTCGCTTTGGTGCTGATGGAATGCTCTATATAGGTACTGGCGATGCCAGAGATCCACAAAGTTCTCAGGATGTTAAAAGCCTTGCTGGTAAAATTCTGCGTGTGACACCAGATGGACAAGTACCGCAAGACAACCCATTTGGGAAAAATCCCGTATATATCACTGGTATTCGCAATACTCAAGGGTTTGATTGGCATGATGCATCAACACTGTGGGTAACAGACCACGGCCCCAGTGGCGAGTTAGGCAGAAGTGGTCACGATAAAGTCAGTGTAGCAAGAGCAGGCGACAACCTTGGCTGGCCCAACATCTACCGTTGTGAATCAGGAAAAGGGCTTGTGACTCCCTCTATTGTTTGGCGTGAAGCTCTACCTCCAGGTGGGGCAGCAATTTATACCGGAAATTCTATTCCTGAGTGGAAAGGTAGCTTAATCATTCCTACCCTCCGTTCCGAACATTTGCAGCGTGTCGCCTTTAACCCACAATCACCCCAGCAAGTCCAGCGTCATGAGGTGTATTTACAAGGCAAATATGGACGACTTCGAGAGGCAATGATGGGGCCAGATGGCGAATTGTATGTCACAACTAGTAATTGTGATGGACGAGGAAGATGCCCCTCACAGCAGGACAAAATTCTCCGCATTACCCAATAAAAAGGATTAAATTATGACTCGTCGCAATGCCTGTTTAATTTTTAATCCATCTGCGGGTAAAAGCGACCCTGTAAAGGATTTAGTAGCGATTCGAGAAGTTTTGCAACCTGAAATCAATCTGGATATTCGCCCTACCCATGACATTAGTGCTTCGGAATTAGCCCATGAAGCAGTTGAAAACGGGTCTGAAATGATTATCGTATCTGGGGGTGATGGTACGGTATCATCTGCCGCCCAAGCAGTAATTAATACAGGAATTTCTTTTGGAATTATTCCCAGAGGTACTGTAAATGCTTTTGCTAAAGCTTTAAATATTTCTACTGAAATTAAGGATGCTTGCAAAACAATTTTAGCTGGGATACCGCGAAAAGTTGATGTCGCTTTATGCAATGGTAAACCAATGATTGTCTTGACTGCGATCGGTTTTGAAGCTGAAACTATCAAACAAACTAATAAAAAAGCTAAAAAACTTTTTGGGATGTTGGCGTTTATTGGGACAGGAATAAAACTACTTAGACATTTTGATTCTTTTATAGTTTACGTAGAAACAGAGAAGCAAACAATCAATTTATCAGCCTCAGCTGTGACTATTGCCAATTCAGCTGCACCAACTTCGATTTTGGCACATGGGCCTGCGGGAGTAATTGTAGATGATGGTTTATTGGATGTCACCATCGTTGCTCCTGTTAACCGCCAAAATGCTCTCTTTGCTGGTTATCATCTGCTGAGATCGGGCTTTACTGGTACTGCTACTAATCGAGATGATATTCATCACCTACGCGCTAGAAATGTGCGCGTGAGAACTGAACCTCCAAAAAAAGTAGCTTTAGATGGTGATATTAATGGCAATACTCCTGTTGAAATTAAATGTATTCCAGGCGGACTAACGGTGTTAGTGCCATCAGTAGAAGAATAAATGCAAATAAGTAGTCGTGCAAAATAAATTTTTCATTTTATCACTTTCCAGTCACGTTTGTTGTTCATATTTAAATAATGAAAACCTTTTAGTTAATTAGTTTATATAAACCATTAAGTAAGTGGGCTTAATTAAATCGAAGATAGAACCCCCGGCTGTCGCCGTCCCCCTTGGTAAGGGGGACTACAGGGGGTCTTCTATTTAATTCCACCTAGCTACTTAGCCCTAACCAAGTTTTGTGAGGATAAAGTCAAATGAAAGGATTAAAAGGTAAAAATGCTTTAATTACAGGTGCAAGTTCGGGTATCGGACAAGCGATCGCCATTCGTCTTGCTCAAGAAGGTTGTAACATCGCCATTAATTACCGTAAAAGTCCCGAAGCTGCGGAAGATACTGAAGAAATAGCTTTGCAAAAAGCCTGTGGAGATATCGACAATTGCAACGTTAAGTCTTTATTGATACAAGGTGATGTTTCTCAAGAAGAAGACATTATAGCGGTTCTCGTTTGGATGCAATACAGTTTGACCTCTCTCCAAACCTCTCTCCTAAAAGGAGAGAGGCTTTGAATCTTACTCCCCTTCCCTACAAGGGAAGGGGCTGGGGGTTAGGTCTGTATTGCACTCAACTGATAACCGCTATATAGAGATGGTCAACACCGTGATTAATAAATTCGGCAGTCTCGATATTCTAATCAACAATGCCGGAATTCAAACAGAATGTCCATCTCACGAAATCAAGACCGAAGACTTTGACCGAGTGATAGGAGTAAATTTGCGAGGTGCTTACCTATGCGCCCGTGAAACTATCAAACACTTCCTTTCCCAAAATCGTCCCGGAGTCATCATTAATATTTCCAGCGTTCACGAAATTATTCCTCGACCGATGTACGTTAGCTACTCCATCAGCAAAGGTGGAATGGAAAATCTGACCAAAACATTAGCCCTGGAGTATGCAAACCGAGGTATTCGTGTAAATGCGATCGCCCCAGGAGCAACCGTCACCCCCATCAACGAAGCTTGGACAGATGACCCCGAAAAAAAGGCTGTTGTAGAAAGTCACATCCCGATGGGCCGTGCGGGAACTTCGGAAGAAATGGCAGCAGCAGTAGCATTTTTAACATCTGATGAAGCTGCATATATCACTGGGCAAACACTGTTTATTGACGGTGGATTGACATTGTACGCAGATTTCCGAGAATCTTGGTCAGCTTAAACCAGTTATCAGGCCTCTGATGCTGGACTCCAACAATTGGATAAATACAGCCAAGAGCATATAGATTAGGACATAATGACAAGCGCGAATATCAGGCATAGTAATGCTTTTACCTCCTGCACTTCGGCAAGCTCAGTGTGCCACCTTCTGCCTCCTGCTATACATCACCGAACAGTGCTGAGTGCTATTAGCTTTCTTCTCTACCAGAGGCTGCACCAACGGGGTGTTTAGTCTGTGCTGAGTAAAAATACTATTCCCCAATCCCTTTGTAATAAAGTAAAATGCACAACTTAACTTCAAAAAAACTAATTTTTTTAGCTTCAACGGCAATCTTTTTGACAATTGCTACTGGCTGTAATCGCAATCAACCTCAAGCAACATTCGACCCACCACCAAATGCTACTTCCCCTGTCGTACAGCAAACAACTCAACCTGTAGTTCCACCAGTTGCCCAAACACCAAATCAAACCACATCAAATGAACTTTCCCGGTTACTACAAACCAAACAATGTTCTGGATGTAACCTGGCTGGAGCCAATTTACAAAACGCAGATTTAGAAGAAGCCAATTTACAAGGTGCTGACCTCCGACAGGCAAATCTTCAACAGGCAGATTTGGAGAAAGCTAATTTACAAGGTGCTAATTTACAAGGAGCCAATCTAATTAACGCAAGTTTAGAAAAAGCTAATTTCCAAGGTGCAAACTTACAGCAAGCCAACCTGCAAAGGGCAGACTTGGAAGATACAAATTTAAATAAAGCTAACATCACTGGCACAAATTTTCAACAAGCAAAGTTTGAAGATACAATCATGCCTGATGGAACCGTCAGACGGCGATAAGTAAAAGGGATCGGGATTGGGGATTAGGCATGAGGAGTGTTGGACGTGTGTTTAATTGTAATTTCTTAGTCTCCCCTCTTCCCTCTCTCTTAGTTCCCAATCACTAAACAACAATGCCAACTGAACAAAGGCGTTCAGCAAAACCTCGAATACGTAAGCCGCTATGGTGGCTGGGTGGAGGTATTCTTACCTTGCTAGTAATTCGTAATTAAGAAACTTAAATTTGGCAAGACTTTCCTAAGAGAGCATTTGTTGCCTAATGAAAGGAAAATTGGAGTAAAGCATATGACCGCAGAAGAGAAAAGACTAGAACAAGACCGCACTCGTGAAGCATATTGGCGCAGATGGGGTCCTTATTTGAGCGATCGCCAATGGGGAACGGTGCGAGAAGATTACAGCTTTGATGGTAGCGCCTGGGATTATTTTCCCCACGAACACGCTCGTTCTCGTGCCTATCGTTGGGGAGAAGATGGGATTGCTGGTATTTCCGATAACCATCAAAGGTTGTGTTTTGCGATCGCTCTTTGGAATGGTACAGATCCAATCCTTAAAGAACGACTATTTGGGTTATCTGGCCCAGAAGGCAATCATGGGGAAGATGTTAAAGAATATTACTTTTATCTTGACAATACCCCGACTCATGCTTACATGAAATACCTCTACAAATATCCTCAAAACCCATTTCCTTACACACAATTAGTAGAAGAAAATCAGCGACGAGGCTACCACGATCCAGAATTTGAATTAGTAGATACAGGTATTTTTGATAATAATGAATACTTTGATGTGGTTGTTGAATATGTCAAACATTCACCTGAAGATATTTTGATTCAAATTAGCATTGTTAATCGCGCCTCCCAAGCCCAAACCCTGCATCTTTTACCAACCCTATGGTTTCGTAACACTTGGTCTTGGCAAGATAACTCTGAAAAGCCAATTCTTACTCAGAATTCTCCAAGTGTCATTCATGCATTTCACCCTAGTTTAGGAAATCGTTGGCTTTATTGCCAAAACCACGAAGCCCTTTTATTTACTGAAAATGAAACTAATTACGAGCGATTATTTGGAGTCAAAAACCATTCACCATATGTTAAAGATGGGATTAATGATTATATAGTTAACGGACAAAACACAGCTATAAATTCTAGTCAAGAAGGTACAAAAGCAGCAGTTCATTATCAGTTAACAATTAACACTGGAGAAACACAAATTATTCGGCTGAGATTATCTAATATTGCCGATTTAGCAGAACCTTTTGGTAAGGAATTTGATACCACTTTGAACCTTCGCAAGCAGGAAGCAGACGAATTTTATCAACGGATTTCTCCTCATGATTTCTCAGAAGATGTAGGCAACGTGCAACGACAAGCTTTCGCTGGTTTACTGTGGACAAAACAGTTTTATCATTATGTAGTAGAAGACTGGCTGAATGGCGACCCTAATCAACCACCACCTCAACGATATTACGCTCGTAATCAAGAATGGATGCATCTTTTTAACGATGACATTATTTCTATGCCCGATAAATGGGAATTCCCCTGGTATGCAGCTTGGGATTTAGCTTTTCATGTCATTCCTTTGGCAAAGATTGACCCAGATTTTGCTAAACGCCAAATGGATAGATTAACACGAGAATGGTATCTACATCCTAATGGTCAAATTCCTGCTTATGAGTGGCATTTTAGTGATGTAAATCCCCCGGTTCATGCATGGGGTACTTGGCAAGTTTATCAGATAGAAAAGGAATTTTACGGGCGTGCTGATACAGATTTTTTAGAGCGAGTATTTCAAAAGTTATTGCTGAATTTTACTTGGTGGGTTAACCGCAAAGACAACGATGGCAATAATGTTTTTCAAGGAGGATTTTTAGGTTTAGATAATATTGGTATTTTTGACCGCAGTGCTGAATTACCTACAGGCGGTTACTTAGAGCAATCTGATGGCACAAGTTGGATGGGAATGTATTGCTTGAATATGCTAGTTATTGCTCTTGAACTTGCAAAAACTAATCCTACCTACGAAGATATTGCCAGTAAATTTTTTGAGCATTTCCTTTATATTGCCGATGCCATGAATCACATTGGTGAAACTAATATTCACCTGTGGGATGATAATGACCAATTTTTCTATGATGTACTGCATTTACCCCATAATGAACGCTTGCATTTGAAAGTTCGTTCAATGGTGGGTTTGGTTCCTTTATTTGCAGTCGAAACCTTAGAAGCAAATGATTTACAGGCTTTTCCTGGTTTTAGAAAACGCTTTGAATGGTTTATTAAAAACCGTCCTAATCTGCAAAAAAATATTGCTTCTTTAGAAATCACAGGCAATGCAGCTAGACGATTACTTGCTATTGTCAGCCCAGACAAGCTTAAATTAATTCTGCAAAAAATGCTAGATGAAGCAGAATTTCTCAGTCCTCATGGTATTCGTTCTGTTTCCAGATTTCATGCTGACCATCCCTATATTTTTGAAGTCGATGGACAGCAGCATTCTGTTAATTATGAACCCGCAGAATCAACAAGTGGGATGTTTGGTGGAAATTCTAACTGGCGTGGGCCAGTTTGGTTCCCCATGAATTACTTAATTATTGAATCTTTGCACAAATTCTATCGCTACTTGGGAGATGATTTTAAAGTTGAATATCCTACTGGTTCTGGTCAATTGATAACCTTAAAAGAAGTAGCAACCGAGTTATCCCACAGGTTGATGAGTATTTTTTTACCCTCACAAGCTGGCTATCGTCCTGTTCATGGCGGTAATTCTTTATTTCAAACCAATCCTCACTGGCGTGATTTGATTTTGTTTTACGAGTACTTTCATGGCGATAACGGTGCGGGACTGGGAGCCAATCATCAAACAGGCTGGACGGGGTTAGTAGCAACTCTTATCTATTCTGACCAAGTTCTTGAGCAATCAAAAAACACTGACTCTGTTATCTTTCAATTGCGATAAAAAATATACATTCGGCGACAGCCTATTCCAGCAGATGTACAGTCGTGATAGATTTACAGCGCGGTAAATTAACCTTTAAAGTATACATCAGAATACTACTGGTGGAAGAGAGGAAGGAAGTTGGACTTGCATACTATGAATGATAAGCAATACCTTCGCCAAATCGAAAAATGCCTCGATTCGTAGGTTGGGTTGAGGCACGAAACCCAACAAATACGTTGGGTTTTGCTTCGCTCAAACGCCAGGTGCTACAACGGAGGGAACCTCCGCAACGCACTGGCTCCCCAACCTACAAAAAAATGGCGAAGGTATTGATAAGACTAGCAATTTTATTTATTTTGATTGCCAAAAATTTGTATGCGAATCTTACTAGTAGAAGATGACTCAGAACAATTAGAGCCATTACAGAGTGTACTGTCGGAAGCTGGTTATATTGTAGATGGCGTTGAAGATGGAGAAACTGCACAGTGGTTATTGTCCAAAAAAGAGTATGATTTGTTGATTTTGGACTGGATGTTGCCCACAATTAGTGGGTTAAGTCTTTGTCATCAGTATCGACTTCTGGGCAAAACTACACCTGTGCTGATGCTTACTGCCAAGGATACCACGTCGGATAAAGTTATGGGACTAGATGCAGGAGCTGATGATTATCTTGTCAAACCTGCTGATTTGGTGGAACTCTTAGCGCGGGTACGGGCTTTAGGGAGGCGATCGCCCCAGTGGGTGGGAGATATTCTCCGTGTTGCAGATTTACAACTGCATCTAAATATTTTAACTATTGAACGCAATCAGGCAAGTGCAGAATTATCACCGCGTGAAGCTCAATTGCTAGAGTACTTAATGCGTCACCGTAATCAGATCTTAACCCGCGAACAGATTGAAGAAGCGTTGTGGGAATGGGGTTCGGAACCAGAAAGTAATGCATTAACTGTACTAGTACGCAAGTTACGTCATCGCTTGCAGTTAGTTGGTGCAGCAGATTGGGTTAAAACAGTCTACGGTATGGGTTACAGTCTCAAAGCACCAGATAATTAAATATAATTCGTAATTCGTAATTATTAGTAGCGTGCTAATTTTTTATCCGATAGCTAACTAACATTCTGGCATTTTCACCAGAAAGTCTCAGTTCTTGAACTATCATGGCTTTTACTTTGCTTATGTCTGTGACTGGAAACTCAAATTCTAACTTTTTCAGTACGGAGTTAGCAGTGTTAACCTCGACTTTTGTCAATCCTCGTTCTTTTTCAATTTCAGCTAAAATTCCTAGTACTTGAACTGTAGACCGTACTTGCACTTGTGTTTTAGCTGACAGAGCTTCTATTTCACCAAACAGTCCCAACTCTTGGGCAATTATAGCTTTTACTTCACTTAATTTTGTGACTGGAACCTTGAATGTTAATTTTTTAAGTACAGAGTTGGCGACTCTCAGTTCAACTTCGGTAAAATCCTGCTCTTTTTCAATTTCATTTTCGGTCAGTACCACATCAGCTACTATTTGTATATTTACTGTTTGCGTATCAGCTTGGAGCTTGTCTACTGTAGGATAGGAACGACTCAATATGAGGTTAGTCAACGATTCGCCGCTAAGTCCAAAAACAATTAGGAGGAGTGGCAAAGGTAGCAGATATTCTAGCTTTAAAGAATGCAGTTTTTCTAATAAATTGGACAAAGACATATTTGCATAATTCGTAATGACGCTCGTTCCGACACTCGAACGCGAACAGCGTGTCGCAGACAAGATTTCTAACGTAATTCACATCTTGCACCAGAGCACCGAACGACTGGAAGTCGCGGCTATACAAACAAAGTCCGCCTGCGCGGACTACGGAAAATCAAGGATTTGGTAGCCTGCCTCCGCAGGCTTTGTTCGGGTAGCCGCGATTTTAATCGTCAGGTGCAAGATGTAACGTAATTCGTAATTTTTTTCGTAGTCTTTTATAGTATAAGCCTCTTGTCTAAGTCTCATGTTTTACCGTAGTCGTAGCAATTTAGCTCTGTGGTTTACCCTAACGATGGGGAGTATTTTAATCCTTTTTGCAGGGGTACTTTACTACCAAGCGGTATCAAATGAACTAGAGAATATTGATCGCTTACTCTACAAAAAATCCAGAGTCATGGCGGTGAGCGCCAAGTACGATTTGCGTAATAAACAACTTGACCTAGAAAATGTGCCGCTTTTAGGAAGTAATATAGCACCATTGGGTACTGAACTAGTATATGCGCGTTGGTACGATACCAAAGGGCAACTAGTGCAATTTTTCGGTACGATTCCAGAGCCACAAGTTAAGGCTACTCCGGGATTTCAAACTCTTCAGACTACGTTTTATTCCTCAAAAGTAATACCTCCTGTGATCTGGTTACGTCAATTAACGCTACCTGTCTACCAAGATAGTTTATTGATCGGTTATCTCCAAATTGCAACGCCTCTTGAGTCCACGCAAAATGATCTGGCTCAGTTACGGTTGGTTTTGCTTTTGATAGTACCAGTAACTCTAGGAATAATCGGTCTAGTTGGTTGGTGTTTGGGGGGTATAGCTATGCAACCAATTCGTGACAGCTACGATCAGCTACAACGCTTTACAGCTGATGCTTCCCATGAATTGCGATCGCCTTTATCAGCGATTACTAGCAATGCCCAATATGGATTAATTTCTCAATCTAGCGATCTCGAAATGCAGCGTCAACGCTTCGGGAAAATTTTCGATGTCGCCAAGTCAATGAATAATCTGGTAAATAATTTGCTGTTTCTGGCACGTCACGCAGGTCGATTAGCCCCTGAATCTTTGCAAGAAGTTGACTTGAAAAGCGAACTTGTACAAATAGCAGATGAATACGCGACACAAGAAGCTGTACAACATCTGAATCTCATTTATACTTTACCAACTAACAGTGTGATTGTGCCAGGTGATGCCAACTTGTTGCGTCAAGCAGTAATTAATCTACTCAGTAATGCCTGTAAATATACTCCTGCTGGTGGTCAAGTTCAATTGCGGCTGTTTACCCAGTCATATTGGGCTGTGATTGAAGTTATAGACAATGGTATCGGTATCCCCGAAGCTGATTTATTGCATATTTTTGAGCGGTTTTATCGGGTGGATAAAAAGCGATCGCGCAAAACAGGTGGATATGGTTTGGGGTTATCTATTGTCCAACAAATTGTTTCTGCACATATAGGTCATATTAGTGTCAAAAGTGTAATCGAGAAGGGAACAACTTTTCAAATTTTGTTGCCCCTCAAGTAGCTGTTTTTTAACGACCTAACCAAATTTTAATGTAATCAAGTAAACTAGAACCGCCCCAAATTACTCCTATTAGAATCGAAGTAGTTAGAATCCCTCCCATTAGACAAAGAACTAAACCAGCCAGACTAATTGCACCATCATCTTCCAGTAAGCCAAAACTAGTAACGAAAATTCCCATTGCTGGCAGGGTGTTAGTTCCAGGAATGGGAATCATCATCGAAATTGCCATCAAAGCGATCGCACTACCAATGAAGACTCTTCCTGGTAAAGTAGTACAAATATAAACCAGACGCGGACGAGCGATCGCTTCAATTCTTTGTAACCACGGAATCCCTTTTTTCAAAATTCCCTGGACTGTTTTTAGTTTAATGGGATAATTTACAAATCGCTGTGGTAACCACGGAGTTTTAAAACCGACGATTAGCTGTATCGCTAGTACAAAAATCAGAATCCCAAAAGGCACAGAATACCCAGGTGCAGGTATTGGCAAAGCTGAAGGCAAAGAGAGAATCACCAGTAAAAACCCAAAAATTCGTTCCTTTGTCAGCAGCAAAATATCTGCCAACTTCACTTGAGAAGGTTGTTCTGTCTCAAAAAAAAAGTGTTGTAACTCGTTGGAAAGTTTAGGCATACAATCTCTAAAATGACTACAGTTCAGTGAAGCACCCTACAGCCGACATAGACAGGCTTTATTATGAAGTATAAACTCTTTTTTACCTAAGAGGATGTTTGAAAAGTATTGGGCGAATAGAATTCGCTACTACACAAACAAAGCTGTTTTTGTGTGTTTTTGGCAATAACATTGAAGACCGCTTAGGTCCTGTAAAATATTTAATTTTTTATCTGACGTGTGGCGTTTTAGCAGCGTTATCTCAGTGGTTTTATTCACAAAATTCTCCGATTCCTTCCTTGGCTGCTAGTGGTGCGATCGCCGGAGTTTTAGGTGCATACATTCTTCGTTTCCCAAAAGCGGAAGTTCTTACCTTAATTCCCTTGGGGTTTTTCTTGACCACTATACGAATTCCTGCATTTTTCTTTCTTGGGTTTTGGTTTGTCCAGCAAGCTTTTTATAGTATCGCCAGCTTACAAGCTCGCTCTAACATAGGTATGGAAGGTGGAGGAATTGCTTACTGGGCACATGCGGGGGGCTTTGTCTTCGGAGCAATTCTTGCTCCTCTATTTGGCTTGTATAAACGCCGCTAGAAAATTTAAATTTCAGCATTAAATTAAACTGCTGTTAAAAATTCATCTACAGCCTTAGTCACATAGGTTAGGACAATGTTGATTGCTCAAAGCCTTGAAGCAACTGAGTTTCTACTCAGCACTTTGCTATACATTTTTACCGTCACTTTCTGATCACATTTTGTTTCCACAATCAAGTAAGCAGAGTCAAAAGGTAACTAGTGATGAATAAACGATTACTATTCGGCTTAACCTTGGCAGCCATTTCTGCAATAACTATTCCTACCTTGCCTACCTTGGCACAAACTCAAAATAGAATCAAAATTGGTGATTTACAACAACGTACCAATGGCACAACTGTATCTGGTAAAGTTACTCAGATTGTAGGTAATGATTTCATTATCGACGATGGCACTGGGCAATTAGTTGTTGATGCCGGCCCGCGTTGGTGGCGTGAAATTAATCTCAAGTCTGGTGAGCAGGTTACTGTTATAGGTGAGTTGGGCAGAGGTGGAGAGTTGGATGCCTTTTCGATCACTCGTGCAGATGGTTCTGTGATTGATATTCGACCAACTCAAGGGCCACCACCTTGGGCGGGTGGTGCTAGGCGCGATCGCGGAGCGCGGCCTAGTAGTCTGTCAAGATAAAAATGATGGTCGTAGAGACGCGAAATTTCGCGTCTCTACAGGGTTTTTGGTATGCAACTAACCGTTAAAATTTAATTGACAGACTACTAGTGGCAGTCATAGCAAGCTTACTGACTTGGCAGTTTACCAGTTCTCCTAATTTGCAACGCTCCACTCTTGCTCAACGCGCTAATGCTCAGATTGAAGAGGTTGTGAGTCAAAGCCCTCTGGTGAACTTGGTAGAGGCGAATGTTCGATTCACTCGTGCAGATATCAAAGGGCAGAACACACTACTTTGTGTAGTTTACGTCCAACCACGTGAGGATGCGATCGCATCTTCAGAAGAAATTCGTTCCCGCTTGACTCAAGCCATCCAAACCCGTTTACTACAACAGAATCTCAACATCACACCTCTTATTGATGTCAATGTACTGGAACTTCCTACTAGCAACTGAAGAGTGAAAGCTTCAGTCCTCCTATTTCGTGAGTTTCAGTGAACTCAATAACATAATTGTGAAGGAAAATTAATTTAGAAATAATCCCAATTAAAAAAAATAATGTGACAGACTATGTAGAAACTTTGCATTGCAACGTCTAAAATTAATGACAACAAAGCTAGAATTTTATATTAAAAAATAATAGCTAATTCTCCAAAAGCTATCAATATTTTTAATACTTAATCATCCAATAGTTAGAAGATTATTCGATAAATCTTTTTAACATAGTAAGTAACAGATATAAAATGGAGAAAAACCAAATGACACTTGTGAAGTTAGAAGAATTCTACCCAGACTATCATGAACATGACTCTAACAACATTGATGACATCAAGAGTTTTGATGTCTATGACCAAACAAATGACAAAATTGGTTCTATTCACAACATTTTAGTTGATGAACAAACAGGTAAATTCCGCTATTTTGTGGTGGATACAGGTTTTTGGATTTTTGGTAAAAAAGTTTTACTACCAGTTGGGCTTGCTGATATTCGTTACACTGATAAACGAATTTATGCCAAAAGTCTGACTAAAGAGCAAGTAGAAAACTTGCCTAACTTTGATGAATTGGAAAAGGCTGATTACGACTATGAAGAACAAGTACGTGGAGTTTATCGGACTTCAACTGCTACTGGTATGACTCAACCTGCTACTTCTAGCACAACTCAGCCTGCTACTTATGACCGTAGCACTTACAACTACGACCAAGAACCGTCATTCTACGACATTAACAAACAGGATAGTCAAACCTTGAAGTTATATGAAGAACGGTTAGTTGCTAGCAAACAACGTCGCAAGACTGGAGAAGTTGCTATTGGTAAACGTGTAGAAACAGAGACTGCTCGTGTTGCAGTTCCCGTTGAAAAAGAACGAGTAGTAATTGAGCGCACAAATCCCACAAATGCTACACCAACCAATCCAGGTAATGCTTTTCGTGAAGGTGAAGTAGCTCGCATGGATATTTACGAAGAAACACCCGATATCCGCAAAGAAGCTGTATTGAAAGAGGAAGTTAAAGTCAAGAAAGTTGTAGAACAGGACACAGTTCAAGCTCAAGAAACTGTTCGACGCGAAGAACTTGACATAGATGCTGAAGGACGTCCGATTGTGGACAAGTAACTTTAGTAGAGTTTACGCACATTCTACGAATTCTTCACTATGAGACGCTATGCGATCGCGTAGCGTTTCATTGTTCTTGACAATAGATATGATTGCTATGAATCAAATAAATATAAAAAGCAAAATAAAGGTCGCCCAACGCAACGCGAGTTCGTGCGTCATACCAGTTTAAAAAAAGAATGTGGCAGATAGACCATGTATAGACGTTGCATTACAACGTCTATAAACCATGAATGACTACTATTGAGTATTTTGGTTATCACCAGAAGTCCGAACAATATATTGAGTAGCAGATGAATCTTTTGCAAGTGCTTCAATTCTTCCTTGAGAAACTAATGTTTGATGGATTAAAGCCGCAATTTCTGCACGGCTAACAGGCTGGTTAGGATTGAGTACTTTTGGATTTGGATAGTTGACCACTATATTTTGTTTGGTTGCTTTAGCTACATCAGGAATAGCATTTTGTGGGATCCTGCTGGCATCTGTGTAATAGTCACTAACAATAGCTGAGGCAGAACGGTCTGGTATAGTTTGAGGTGTCGTTCTAGGAGTAGTCGCTGGAGAAGGTACAGCCTCGGCTCTAGAAATTAATAGAGGCTGTATTAAAGAAGTAATTGCTATTGGAACAAATACTGGTCTTCTCCTTGCTCGTTTTTGTGTAGTTGGTTGTGTTGAAGCCGCTACTGGTGTATCAGAAGTTAAATCCAGACCTTTGTTCAAAGCAGTTATTGCTTGAACTTTGGTAACAGGTTGATTTGGTCTAAAGTTACCACTAGAATCGCCAGACATAAAACCTTGTTGAGATGCCGACTCAATTGGACGTTCTGCCCAATATCCTTCAGAAACATCTTCGTATGCAGAGCCACTTTCTATCTGCCGCACTGGCGGTTGATTAAAAGCTTTGCGAATGATTGCAGCTAATTCATCACGCTGTACTGCTTGCTCTGGTCGAAATGTGCCATCAGGATATCCCGCCACAATATTTCTTTGTGCTAAACGTTGAATAAATGGCTGTGCCCAATAATTAGGCTGAACATCACTAAAGGTTGTCAGTGCTGGAGTTTGAGCATAAATTGGTAACGGTGCAACTGCGTTGACTGCAAAACATAAAGTTGGTAAAGATACAGCTGCTAATAATAATTGCAGTGAAATAGTCATGGCCATGACTCCTAATAGTTTGCTTTATTTACTAATAGTAATTTAGTTATTTTATTTCTAAATCTATCTATTGATATTAATCTAAATCTATCTATTGATATTAAAGAAGATTGCTTAGTTCAATCAAGAGGATCAAAACGATTGACTAACGCAGATACTACAACCATTGGCAACCCAACAAGTAAGCAAATTAACCATTGATTAAAGTTCAGTGGTGCTGTAGAAAATAAGCTATTCATCAAGTTCCATTGACTAAAAATTATCTGCAAAATTACAGTAGAAGCAATTCCAATTCCAATTGCTGAGGCATCGTTAATTTTCTGTCTAATTCCTCGAATTCTAGCAATAACAGCACTTCCTAATTGACTAATACTTAAAAGATAAAAAATTCTTCCTGCTACTAAAGCTTGAATTGCCATTGTCCGGGCTAGAGCGAGATTTCCTGTAGTTTGTCGTATCCATTCAAATACACCAAAAATCAAAATCCAGTTAAAGATAGAAATTGCTAGGATGCGCTTGACTAAACTTTGGGAAAGCAATGATTCGCGGGGGTTACGCGGTGGTTGCTGCATCACCCGCTCCGATTTTGGCTCAAAGGCTAAAGGTACAGTCATGGCAATGGAATTAACCATATTTAGCCACAAAACTTGTAAAGACAGAATTGGTAATTCTCTGGCAAGTAGTACACTAATTAAAATCGTCATCGATTCGCCACCGTTGACTGGGAGAATGAAAGCGATCGCTTTGAGCAAGTTCCGATAAACAGTCCGTCCTTCCTCAACCGCAGCCTCTATTGAAGCAAAGTTGTCATCCGTCAAAATCATGTCTGAGGCTTCTTTTGCTACCTCTGTACCAGCACCCCCCATTGCAACACCAATATCTGCTTGTTTGAGGGCAGGTGCGTCGTTGACACCATCCCCTGTCATGGCAACAACTTCGCCTTTAGACTGTAAAGCTTCAACGATACGCAATTTCTGTTCTGGCGCAACGCGAGCAAACACTACTCCATCTTCTATTGCAGTAGTGAGTTCTGATTGATTCATTTGCGCTAGTTCACTTCCTGTGAAAGCCAAAACTTCGCCATTTTTATTCAAGCCCATATGTTGAGCGATCGCAGCAGCAGTCACAGCATGATCCCCTGTAATCATTTTGACTTGGATACCAGCTTGTTGGCAGGCTTGCACTGCCCTGATTGCTTCTGTTCGGGGCGGATCGATCATTCCCTGTAATCCCAAGAAAATCAAATCCTGTTCAATATCAGCATGTTGTAGAGACGTTTCATGGAAGGTCTTTACATCTGGTATAGATTTTTTCGCAAACGCTAACACCCGTAAACCAAGATTCGCCATTGCATCAACTTGTTGATGTATAGTTGCTACATCCACGGGAGCAAGGTTTCTTTCTGCATCCAACATCTGCTGACAACGGTTGAGAATTGCCTCTATCGAACCTTTCACAAAGATGGTTCTTTGTCCTAAGTTGTGAGTCTTGAGTAAAGAAATTTCCCCATTCCACCCTTCATGCAGAGTCGCCATGTATTGAAACTCAGATTCAAATGGTATGACATCTAACCTGGGCATTTCCTGTTCTAAACTGCTGCGGGTAAGCCCAACTTTATTAGCTACAGCTATCAATGCTCCCTCTGTGGGATCTCCGATAACTCGCCATTGACCATCTTTTTTTTCTAGATACGAATCATTACATAACAATCCAGCCTTCAGACATTCTTCAAGAGCAGGAGAACTAGGCCAATTTACTGGGTTTTCATTAAGCAAAATGTTTCCTTGGGGAGTATAACCTATACCCGTGACTGTATAGTGTTTACCCCCTGCGAAAATTGCTTGTACAGTCATCTGGTTTTCAGTGAGAGTGCCAGTTTTGTCAGAGCAGATGACCGTAGCACCACCAAGGGTTTCCACTGCTGGTAATTTGCGAACGATCGCATGTCGCCGCGCCATCCGCGAAACCCCGATTGCAAGTGTTACTGTGACTACAGCTGGTAAGCCTTCGGGAATCGCACTGACAGCAAAAGCGATCGCAGCTTCAAACATTTCTATCCAGGAGTAGCCGTATCCCAGCCCAACTGCAAACATCAATGCTGCTATTCCTAAAATGATGTACAGCAGAGTACGGCTAAATTTGTCAAACTTACGGGTTAATGGAGTTTTCAGGCTGGTTCCTTGCTCCATTAGCTGGGAAATACGCCCGGTTTCTGTGGCTTCTCCAATTGCGATAACAATACCTTTACCAGTACCGAACGTCACAAAGCTACCAGCATAAGCCATATTAGTGCGTTCTGCTAACGGTGCATCTAGATTCAGGGGTTGTGTATTTTTTTCAATTGCAACTGATTCACCTGTGAGTGCTGATTCATTGACTTGCAGATTCCGTCCTTGCACTAGACGCAAATCGGCTGGTACTTTATCGCCCGAAGTCAGTAATACTACATCCCCCGGTACTAAATCTGTTGATGGAACTTGTATCTTTTGACCATTGCGAATGATGGTTGCATTGGTTTGCACTGAGGATGCTAAGGCTGCGATCGCACTTTCTGCTTTCGATTCTTGCACAAAACCAATAATGGCGTTAATCAGGGTTACACCCCAAATCACCCCAGCATTCACCCACTGCCCCAAAAACGCCTTGATTGTACCTGCAATTAACAAGATGTACAGCAGCGGTTGGTTAAATTGCTGGATAAATCGTAGCAATGGACTTTTTCCAGGTTTGCTCTTGAGTTCGTTAGCGCCAAATCGCTCACGTTTTTTTGCCGTAACAGCAGAGGTTAAACCAGTTTCTAAATTAGTATCTAAATACCGGGTTACTTCTTCTACAGACAGATGATGCCATTGACTTGACCGAATTATCTCTTGTGGTGTTGCTGTCATCTTATTCGCTCTTATATTTAACACTGACCGAGGCCGTACTTTATGGAAAGGCTGCGCCTATGGGGCAGGTGTAGGGAAGTAAGGGTATGGGGGTGTAGGAGGAAGAATCTAGCCCAGAAAAAGGATATTTGCACCATTATTTCTGAATAAAACACATTTTAAGATATCAGCCTTTAGCATGTAATATTAGGTTAATTGCATCCTCGATTCTAGCCTCTCAATTGATAGAGTTCTCCTACACCCTTACACGCTTCTTTGTTGACAGAGTAAATTAAAACTATTAGCTGTTGTTCTAGTTGTTAGCTAATTATTAAGTTGACCTGTACATCTAGTATTAGAAACAAATGTGATTCAAAAGTGAGTGCAATGCAGATTGGTGACGCTGATTTGAATGGCGCAAAAAATATTTCTGCAATCGTGGCTGTGATTCTAAACCAGCCTCGTGGTTCGGGATTGTCTTGTAAGCTAGATGTGCGTGTTAGGAAAAATTCTGAGTACGTGCAACTAAGTTTGTTTGATATTTCTAGGGCTTCTGAAAGCTTCCCCCTCAGCCGTTAGGCAGGTGGGAGTAGTTTACGAGATAGATTAGGATTACCTTTGCTCCCATCAGCAAGACGCATCGATAGCCTAACTGAGCAGCAGCGATCGCTCCTTCAAAATAAAAGTTTCCCGGTGCCCACACCTCTTGCAAAAGTCCCCTAACACCCCACCCCCAGCCCTTCCCCGCAGGCCTACGGTGTATACACAAGTCTTATTTCCCTTGGGATCTCGGAATTACCCCCCTTAATCCCACCTTATCAAGGGGGGAAATTAGAAATCCTATTCCCTCCCCTTAACAAGGCTACGGTGTACACAGAAGTCGGAAATAGTTGATAAATCCGGGTTTTACCCCACCCTAACCCTCCCCGATGCATTGGGGAGGGAACTAGATTTTCCGGTTTCCCCCCAATACATCGGGGGGATTAAGGGGGGTAATTCGACTTGTGTGTACACCGTAGCCTTAACAAGGGGAGGGTTAGGGTGGGGTGATTCGAGGGATTATGATGCAATTCGAGTACTTGTGTATACACGGTAGCCCCGCAGGCGGGGTGGGGTTCTTTTTTTGATTTATGCAAGAAGTCTATTAATGAGCCTAATGTAAACACAATAGGAGGTGATCCCGCTTGCAAAAACTTCTCCAATTCCTTTGACAAACCTTTTTTATTCCCTGGAGTTTAGACTAGTAACTGCTGCTTTTGCCACAGGATGTTTAATCAGAGTATTAGTAGTTGATAATACACCACAACGATTTAAGTATTTTGCTGTACCACGATACTTAATTGATGTATGTTAGGTTTTGTGTGAGCATTCAGATGTAAACCACCGATGAACGCCGATAGTAGACCAAATTATACAATTTTAGAAATTCAAGAACTTGATGTAAATTATGGCGGTATTCAAGCTCTCAAAAAGATTAATTTAGTTATTCAAAAAGGTGAAGTAGTTACTTTGATTGGTGCTAATGGTGCTGGCAAAACTACTACACTCCGCGCTATATCAAAAATAGTGAATCCTCAGAGTGGCGGAATTATTTATAATGGGCATAATATTACACGCCGCCAAGCTCATGAAGTTGTCAAACTTGGTATTGCCCATTGTCCAGAAGGACGGAGAGTATTAGCGCGGCAAACAGTTTTAGACAACTTATTATTGGGTGCTTATATTCGCTCTAATCAAGTAGAGGTGAAAGCAGATATTCAGCATCAATTTGAGTTATTTCCACGTTTGGCGCAAAGACGCAATCAACTAGCAGGAACTCTCAGCGGTGGTGAGCAACAAATGTTAGCGATCGCCCGTGCTGTAATGAGTAGACCAAAACTGTTGCTCTTAGATGAACCTAGCTTAGGTTTAGCACCTGCGATCGTCCGGGAAATTTTCTCTATTATTGAGAATCTGCGGGCTACGGGCGTGACTATTTTGCTAGTTGAACAAAATGCCAATCTCGCTTTACAAATTGCAGATCGCGGATATGTCCTAGAAGCTGGTTCTATCACTTTAACAGGTGCAGCATCAGAATTAATTAGTGATGAGCGAGTCAACAAAGCTTATTTTGGATAATTAAATGAAGACTTGGGAGGTGTAAGCACATGGTAAAGTCAGCAACTAAACCCCTAACTTTAGAGGAGTTTTTAAAACTGCCTGAAACAAAGCCTAGCTCAGAATACATCAACGGTCAAATTATTCAAAAGCCCATGCCTCAAGGAAAACATAGTAAATTACAGGGTAAGTTAGTCACTGGTATAAATGAGGTGGGTGAGAGTCGAAAGATTGCCCTTGCTTTTCCAGAATTACGATGTACTTTTGGCGAACGTTCGATTGTGCCAGATGTAGCAGTATTCGCTTGGGAGCGAATTCCCATAGATGACCGTGGAGATGTGGCGAATGTCTTTAAAGCACATCCAGACTGGACAATTGAGATTCTTTCCCCAGACCAAAGTCAGACTAAAGTAACAGGAAATATTTTACACTGCTTAAAGCATGGTAGTCGCTTAGGTTGGCTGATTGATCCAGAGGAGCGATCAGTTTTGGTTTATCCACCAAAGCAGCAACCAGAACTTTTACAAGAAGAACAGGAGATATTACCAGTTCCCAATTTAATTGGTGAACTTCAGTTGACTGTAGGGCAGCTATTTGGATGGTTGAAGTTATAGAGGCATATTATTAATGGGTTTTAAACTTGAAAACGTCATTCCTTGGGGACGTTCAATGCCAGAATACATCAAGATGTTTGACTTAACTTCTGATGAACTAAAGTTGAATATACTCGATTGTGCTGGTGGCCCTGCTAGTTTCAACGCAGAAATGACACATCAAGGCTATAAAGTTATTTCTTGCGATCCTGTTTATCAATTCACAGCAGATGAAATTGCCCAGCGTATTCAAGACACCTATGAAACAGTAATACAAGGTGTCAAAGCAAATCAAGAATTCTATGTTTGGCAAGATATCCAATCACCTGAAATTATGGGTGAAATTCGGATGGCGGCGATGCGTCAATTTTTGGTAGATTTTCCTTGGGGAATTACAGAAGGACGTTATGTAACAGATGAACTACCTATTTTGCCGTTTGAAAGCAATCAGTTTGATTTGGCTTTGTGTTCTCACTTATTATTTACTTACTCCGATCAGCTTTCAGAAGAATTTCATCTCTCATCAATTTTAGAAATGTGCCGAGTTGCCAAAGAAATACGAGTTTTTCCACTATTAAAATTATCTGGTGAACTATCTCCCTGGCTGCAACCAGTCATAGATAAACTACAACAACGGGAATATTCAGTAGAAATTAAGCAAGTGCCTTATGAATTTCAGAAGAATGGTAATCAAATATTGCGTGTCAATGGAATTTCTGCCAAAATGCGAAACTGATACCTCTTCAAATTTCAGCTAAATTAGTTAATTGATTACAAATAATTACAACATTTATCATATATTGGATTTGCAGCCCACTTTTTGGCTGTCTATCGTAGATGCGAACCTAATCGCCTGAATATTTAAACCAATGAGTCAAATAGTCTGGATTGCAAGACATGCCAACCGCTTAGACTTTGTTAACCCCGATTGGTTTCTCACCGCCGAACGACGCTACGACCCACCCTTGTCTGATGATGGTGTCGTGCAAGCCGAGCAGTTAGCTAAACGCTTGAAAGGAGAAAATATTGCTCATATTTTTGCTTCTCCTTTTCTGCGAACTATACAAACAGCAAACCAAGTTGCGGAAGTTCTCAATCTGTCTATCAAATTGGAAACAGGCTTGAGCGAATGGTTAAATCCCGCTTGGATGACAGAAGAACCAGAAAAACTCTCAACTCCAGCGTTAGCAGAATTATTCCCTAGAATTGACATTGGCTATACTTCGCGCATCACCGCCAAATATCCTGAAACTCATGAGAAAGTGCGGGAACGTTCCGGACAAACTGCTAGATGTCTCGCCAATGAATTTTTCCCAAAAAATATCTTGCTGGTAGCGCATGGCGCTTCTGTATTAGGGGGAGCAATGGGGTTAGTAGGGGAAATTGCTAAAACAGAAGTTAAAGCTTCCCTATGTTCCTTAGTAAAACTTGTACGTCAAGATTCACAATGGTTACTAGAACTAAAGGGAGATATCTCCCATTTAAGCGTGGTAGAGAAAGTAATTCGATTTAACTGAATGTAACTAATATGACATTACTATTAGCAGGAGACATTGGCGGCACGAAAACTATTTTGCGACTGGTTGAGGTATCAGAGTCGCTGGAGTTACGCACTATTTATCAGGAGAGCTATCGCAGTAGTGATTTTCCCGATTTAGTACCGATAGTGCAGCAATTTTTACTCAAAGCTGAAACGCCGGCACCACAAAAGGCTTGTTTTGCGATCGCAGGCCCAGTGATCAAAAATACTGCTAAACTGACCAACTTAGTATGGTTTCTCGAAACCGAACGACTAGAACAAGAATTGGGCATCCCGCAAATTTCGCTCATCAACGACTTTGCTGCTGTAGGCTATGGCGTTTTAGGTTTACAAAAACAAGACTTGCTGACTTTGCAAGCTGGTAAATTCCAACCTGAAGCCCCGATTGCGATCATTGGTGCTGGTACAGGCTTAGGACAAGGATTTTTAATTAAGCAAGGGCCTTACTATCAAGTCTTTCCCTCAGAAGGTGGACACGCTGACTTTGCCCCCCGTCATGAGTTAGAGTTTCAGCTATTGAAATACCTGCTGGATAAACATGGCATCCAACGCGTTTCTGTGGAACGAGTAGTTTCTGGACAGGGGATTGTGGCAATTTACCAATTTTTGCGCGATCGCAAAATTGCCCCGGAATCACCAGATATCGCCCAAGTCGTCCGAACCTGGGAACAAGAGGCGGGACAGCCGGAGAGAAGTGTTGATCCCGGCGCAGCTATTGGTATGGCTGCATTGCAAAAACGCGATCGCCTTTCAGAACAAACCATGCAATTATTTGTAGAAGCTTACGGTGCAGAAGCTGGAAATCTTGCCATCAAACTTCTACCTTATGGCGGCTTATACATTGCAGGCGGTATTGCTCCTAAAATACTTCCTTTAATACAAAACAGTAATTTCCTGTTAACTTTCACTCAAAAAGGTAGGATGCGTTCCCTCCTCGAAGAAATACCTGTATATATTGTTCTTAATCAAGAAGTGGGGCTAATTGGTGCTGCTTTGTGTGCTGCTAGGTTATAACACTAGCATCATCAGTAATATCAGCATCTTCAAAAGCAAAAACTATGACAATCAGAAGTTTGTTGCCATTAATCGCCGCCACTTTTTTATGCAGTGGTGTTTTAGTTGAGGCGCGTCCACCCAAACGTCCAGCCTCTCAACCTAAACCAACTGCTACTCAACCAGTGCAACCACAATGGAAGTTATTCACTGCTCCAGACGGGCGCTTTACTATTTTGATGCCGGGAATGCCCCAAAGGGAAACTCAAACTCAAAAAACATACATGGGGGAAATTAACTTAGAAATATTTGTCGCTCAACCGCCAAAGCAGCAAGTGGCCTATTTAGTGACTTATAATGACTTTCCTTACAGTTATGGCCAAATGTCTAACCCCCAGGAAATATTGAATAAAGCACAGTATATGGCTTTAAAAACTACGAAAAGTAATTTAGTAAGTCAACGCAATATTCGTAGTTCAAATGGTCATCCGGGGAAAGAAATTGAGTACGTTAACTCTGGAGGCAAAATTACTAAAAACAGAATGTATGTTGCTGAGGGACGCTTGTATCAAGTAATGGCTATAACCAGTAGAAAGCAGCACAAGACTTTAGCTAGAACTATTACAGGCTATTTAAATTCTTTCAATGTAGTTTTGAAAAAGTGAAATTTACCCGCCTTGGATTTGTATTCAAGGCTAATAGCTTAATTTTAGAGAGTCAGCTATTCACTTGTTGTAATTGTTTGATTCTTTCTATCAACAGGCTAACTTGAACAGGTTTGTTACGAAACCAGTCTGTTGACCAAATCCGGTGAATTTTCCAACCAAGCCTTTCAAGCATTTGTTGTCTGAGGCGATCGCGATCTCTTGCAGTAGGTGAACTATGGTAAGATGCGCCATCGCACTCAATGCCCAGTAAAAACTCACCAGGGCGATTGTTATTCACTACTGCCATATCAATCCGGTATCCTGAGCATCCAACTTGGGTGCGGATAGTGTATCCCTGCTGAACTAAAGCATGGTAAACATCTTCTTCAAATGGTGAGTCAAAATGGAGCGTATCTGTGTAAGAGTTACCTTGCAGTCTTTCTCCACCACTGGCTGCGTACTCCAAGTAATCGCGTAATAATTTTACGCCTTCGCTTTTAGTGCCTGTTAAATCGATGTCACCAGCGACTATCGAGGAAACCAGTGTAATCTTGTTTTTCGCCCGCGTGACAGCTACGTTGAGCCGTCGTTCTCCACCTTGTCGATTCAAAGGGCCAAAGTTGAGAGAAAGCTTATCTTGAGAATCACGAGCATACCCAACGCTGAGTATGATTGCATCTCGCTCATCACCCTGAACGTTTTCTAATGCTTTGAGAAAAAACTGCGGTGAGTTATCGCTGCAAAACATCTCCAGATTAGGGTAATTTTTCCCCAAAATCTCAATTTGCTCTCGAATTGCATCGGCTTGGGCTTCGCTAAAGGCAATAATACCAAGGGATTGTTCGGGAAACCGTTGATAATGCTCCAACGCTAACTGAGCAACCACCTGAGCCTCGCGTCGATTATCTCTGCGTCCACCGCGATCGTAAACGCCATCAGGAACGTGCTTAAACCATACTCCCAAATCTGGATTTTGAACTGGGTTTGGAAATGTAACTAATTGAGAGCCGTAAAAATGACTGTTGGAGAAAGCTATCAAACGCTCATCTTGACTGCGGTAATGCCATTTCAGCGTGCGTCCAAACATAAACTGTGAACATTCATCCAAAACGCTTTCATGGCTTGCATCATCCTCATCGTCGATATCTTCTTGACTGTCTCCAGTTGCAAAGAATGATGTCGGAGGAAGCTGCTTATTATCCCCAATCACAATAACTTGATTAGAACGGATAATCGAAGGAACAACATCCTCTGTCCGAAGCTGAGATGCTTCATCAAAGATGAGAACATCAAAATGAACTACATCTGGATTTATATATTGACTAACAGAAAGTGGACTCATCATCCAGCAAGGCTTTAAGGCTTTGACGAGATTTGGTATCCCTTTTTGTGTATCGTTGAGGAGTTTACGAATAGGCAAATGTCGGCTTCTCCTAGCCGCTTCTCTTTTAAAATTTGGCAACTCAGCTAGAGCGAGTGAGGTCTTTTCCCAGTTTTGCCAGCGTTGCACATGAAGTTGTTTTAGACGTTTTCTGGCAGCATCTAATTGGTTATAATCGAGTTTAGAAAACTCTTTAATTTGTCGTTCGTGTACTTCAAAGTTAAAATTCTTCAACTCAGGTTTTCTGGCAAGAATAGCATCAAGACATATTTGATAAATTCGCTTTTCTAGAACTGGAAACCACAGTTCTGGTTCAATTTGGTTGTTACGTAAAGCATCCAAAAACTTATTACTACCTAGATTTTCGAGTTTCTGGTAAGTTTCTTTATAAGTCAGCCATTCTTGGAAATAAGGTAGTTCAGATTGAGCCAAGTTTAAGAAGCTTTCTAGTTCGCCAAAAGTAATTTGATTACGAGGTAAGTAAGAATCTGTTACGTCACTTTCATCAAAGTGCGACAAGAGGAAATCTAATCCTTGCTTAATACTCTGATGGACTGACTCATATTTCTTAACTAATTCAGCTAGTTCGTGCCGTTTAGCAGGAGAATTTATCACGCGCTGGACGGAATCAGCAGAAAGTGAATACTTTTGTAAGCCAATCAACCAATTTAAAGCTTGTTCAATTTCTTTTAACTCTGCTTCACTAGAAACTTCCGGGTTAAATAAAGATCCAAAAATCTGACGAGGCTGGTAGTCAATATGACGTAGCCTATTTTGTACAGACTCAATAGGATTAGGTTTGTTGTCTCGCAAAGCATCTAAGAAATCTTGAACTCCTAAACTTTCTAATTGTCCATAGATTTCTTTATATGTCAACCATTTGCGGAAGTCGGGTAAATCGGATTGAGCTAGGTTTAAAAAAGTTGCCAGTTCGGTAAATGAAATTTGATTATGAGGCAGATATTGCCCAATAATCTCATTTTCATTAAAGTATGAGAATAAGAAATCCATACCCTCCTTAATATCTTCAGAAAGGGATTCAATTTTTTTAACTAATTCAGCCAGTTCGCGCCGTCCAGAGGGAGAATTTAAAATGTGCTGGACGGAATCAGCAGGAAGTGAATACTGTTGTAAGCCAGTCAACCAACTTAAAGCTTGTTCAATTCCTTTTAATTCTGCTTCACTAGAAATTTCCGGGTTAAATAAAGCTCCAAAAACCTGATGGGCTGGGTAATTACTTTGATATAGCTCGTTTCGTGCGGCTTGTATTTGAACGGCTTGTGCCAAATCACGTTTTAATTCGTTGTGGGAAATCTGTCCCTCTTTAGTGCTTAGTTTCTTCAAAAGCTTGACATCGCGCCTGTATCTCGGATTAAAAACTCGAATCAACCAAAAGCGACTATATTTCTGATATCTATTAGCTAAAGCAGGTAATTCTGAGGAGAATAATTCAGAATGATATTTTTGTTTTAAAAATGGCTCTTTTTCTTCCAGAAATTTAACATTGCCTTTCAACTTACTGAAGGCATCCTGAACAGTTGAAATATCCGCTACAGTCCAGTTATCAGGTAAATTATCTGGAGCTTTCAATATATGTTGAAAAGCAGGAAAGCAAGCTTCTAGATTTTCTAAATTAAAGAAGGGTTGAATCCTCATAATTATTTGAATCTGTTGGCTAGCTGTCTGAATCAAATAAATTGCTTGCTGAAATTTATTAATTTTATTCTTTATTTCTAGTTCTAGCGTCTCAGAGCAAGATTTTAAAGTACTTTGTGCCCAAATAGTTGTTTTTGCTCCTCTTAAAAATGGTAGAAATGAAGAAAGCTGACCAAGCAAATTTTGTGCTTCTTGCGAAAGCTTATTTTTCTCAATATCTTGAACGTCTGTTTGCAAAATAGTGAAAGCATCCTGAGCAATCGATATATTTACTCCAGTCCAGTTTTCTGACAGATTTGATGGAGATTTTCGTATGTAGTCTATGGCTGGATAGCACTTATCTAAAGATTCTAAATTCAACAAAGGTTGAATTTGTAAAGTTGCTTGCAATTGTTGATTAATTTTTTGGGTTGAAAAGATTGCTTGCTGAAATTCTTCTATTTTCTCTGTAATTTGCAATTCCATCTCATAGGAATAAGAATTTAGAGAGCTTCGTGCCCAAATAGTTGTTTTCTCTCCCTTAAAGAAAGGTAAAAATTGCGCTAATTGATTTAATAAATCTTTTGCTTCTTGTAATCTAGTAGGATTCCATTGGCTGAAGTTGGAAAATATAACATTAGTGCTGGGGACTAGTTCGCGTTCTTTTCTCAAAAGCTCACCAAATATCTCAAACGGTGATTTCTCTAAAGGTTTTTCTTTGGTATGTAAACTTGTCAGATATAATTTTAGCGATTGACGAGTATAAACAAGCCGCTCAAAGAAAAGATGATTATTTTCTGCACCGTAAATTTGTTTAACATATTCGATAGTTTGCGATAAATTATTTACAAGTGCCCGCTTATCTGTTGTTCCATTATGGTGGAGATTAAGACACACATGATCTAAATCACATTCAGCCATGCGCTTATAAACCACACTCAGCGCTGTTTCTTTTTCTGCAACTAATAAAACTGATTTGCCATCGCCAATCAGTTCCGCAATCATATTTACAATAGTTTGACTTTTGCCCGTTCCTGGTGGGCCTTGAACAACAAAGCTAGAACCAGCTTTTGCTGCTTCAATCACGACTTGCTGGCTAGAATCAGCATCAAGAATTTGAAATATTCGTTCAGGTTTAACTTGTGAATCTAGAGCAGATGCAGGTAGAGGTTCTCTATCATTAGCCTGATAGGTAGTTAAATCACCACTAATTGCTTGTAAAATTGGGTGGTCAAAAATTCGAGCTTCATTTTCGATCATGTCCCGAACCATTGCAGCTTTCGCATAAGAGAATAGCGAGAGAAATATATTCTCTTTAATTTGCCATGTCTTTTGTTCTGCTAACAGTTGGCGAATCTGGGCAATTAGTTCGTTATAGGTTTTTCCTTGTATAGCTTCTCCCTCTGGAAGCTCAGTACCAAAAGTTTGCTTTAACTTTTGTACTAAAGTTGGATTTAATACAACATCTTCCTCTAGGACAGATATTTTATAAGCATCTCGTCTAGGTTCTTTAATCAACTCTACAGGAACCAAAATTAGTGGCGATAGCAAAGCATCCTCTGGCTTATCCTTGTCGTACCAAGTCAAGGTTCCAAGCGCCATAAATAGGCTGTTTACTCCTCGTTCCTCAAATGAGCGTCGCGCCTCAAGACGCAATTTATTCAGCCGTTTCAGTTGCTCATTACCTACTTGACGAGTAATTAATTCAAGAGGATTTCTTTCTGCTGGTAATACTTTAGTTTTTCGCGACTGAGTAATATCTTGATGTTCCCCATCAATTATTTTAAAATGCAGCGATTTTTTCTCTTCTGTCAGGTTTTTGAAGAGAACATCTGGTTCCTCTGTCACAATTTCTAATATTCGAGGACTATCTTGCCGAAACTTGATGAGAGGATTTCGTCGTCCTAAGTCAGCGAGTCCAGCTTTCCACTTTGCAATTTTTTGAGCAAGGTTTTGTTGAGAGCCTGAAGCTGACTGTCGCATACTCACTTTTCTCGTAAATAGACCTACTGTCCAATATTATACTGGACTTCTCCTATGTGAGCCGTTGCAGTTGCCTGTAAACTGCTCTCTCAATCACTGGAGATATTCCTATGTGACTAGTCATTATACGGAAAATTTTTATTAAGTAATCATATAAATAATTTTTCAGTGTATACGTTGGCAATATCCAGAATTTTTATAGATATCATTCTTTAGACAACTTTGGCTATCAGTTTATTATTAAAAACTTCCGAGCATTCATAGAAACTTTTTCAACTTGCTTCGGAGCTTTCATCTCACTAAACAGCTGACTTGCTCGGTTAAAGTTCATTGTACTTTCATCCGGCTTTGCCATAGTTGTATAAGTAAAACCTAATTGAAAATAAGCTTCAGCTAGGTCACACTTAGCACCTATTTTATCTAAAAGTTCAATTGCTTCCAAATGATTAGTCAGGGCTGATTCAAAATCATTTTGTTGCCGATGGATTTCTGCCAAACCGTTAAGTGTTTTTGCTTTTACCTGCATATAATGACTCTCCTCAGCAAAGGTCAAAGCTTGGCAGAACATTTCATTTGCCTTGGTGAAATCTCCTAAATTGACGTAGGTTTGACCTAAAATCTGAATGAAATAGGCAAATCTCCCCGTCTGTTCCACAAGTTTTTCATTTGTGATAGTGTGATAAGCCACATCTGCTAATGAGTAGGAGGCATCATGCAGCCCTAAATAGGAATTCACTAAGGCTAAACACACGGAAGCTTTTTCTGCCCAGCGATGGTGGTCAGTATTTTGAGCCAAGGAAATGACTTGTTGAAACAACTTTGCAGATTCCTCTAGTTCCCACAAATCGATTTTGTAAAGACCAATGCTTAACAAAGAATCTACCTCTAGCATTCTGAGATAGTAAATTGTATGTCTATTCTCCTGCTTAGGCACAAGTGCTTTAATTGCTTGATTTGCTAGATTAATAGTTTTTTCTTGACATGTAATTGCTAGATTAATATTACCTGTTATCCAGTATAAATCCCCTAATATATTGTATAATTCATTTATATTTTGGTTATATTGAATATTATCAATAACTTGAGTAATTGCAGTAAGCATCGGTTGAATTAAACCCATGCGATATAGAGTACTTCCAAGAGGTAAGAACTGGTTCCATTGATTATTCCTGCTTGTAAGAATGACCTTGCCTGCCAACTGAAATTCATTAATTTCTACGTAGTGATAATATGCTTCTAATGCTTGCAAAGCATCTTTAAATGTCTCAATTTTGACAACACTAGCTGTCCAAAATTCTGCGGCTTTGTGGTTGACGATTCCCCACTCGTCGCTGGTACGTAAACGAGCGATCGCCTCGGCTCGAATCACCGGATGCAGCCAGTATTCGCCTTTATGACACTCTACCAAAGAACGATTTCTCAAGGAAGCAATGATTTGGCGATGCTCAGAAGATGGGACATCCCACAGTAAACAAAATAGCCCTTGAGATGTAATGGTGGGTATGTCCTGGTAACGATAACATCCCAAGCGGCAAAGCAGGCTATAGGCTTGCGGGTCAAGGGCTTGCAGACGGTTAATTTGACTAACAGCTAAATTTTTTAAGTCCTTTGCTGCTAGCAGATCAGCATTATTTTCTTGCCAATAGAGAGCCATATCACCATCAAAATCCTCCTGAATTGAACCGCAGAGAATACCCATTGCTTTAGCATTACCACCATAAGCGCGATGCATGATTTGCAAGGTTGGCGGGTCGATGGGTAGCTGACGATCGCTAAAAAACTGTTGCCATGCAATTTGATCTAAGCCAGGAAGCCGATAGTGCTCAACATTTACCCCCGGTTCACAAAGGCGATCGCGGCTTGTAATCAGAGTCACAGATTGTACTCTCGCATCAGCTAAAACCCGCAATAGTTCTACATAGCTGCGGTGTGAAGAAATCAAGCGCCCTTGTTGATCTAGCGCTGGTTCTAGGTTATCAATTAACACCCCAATGCGCCGAGTATGCAATTGGCGCTTTAGTCGTCCCAGCGTTACCCCAAATTCTACCCCAGGTTCTTCTTGAAAGTCTTGTTTGAGCCACTCTTCTACTACGCGTTCCGCAGATGTAATATTTTGAGTTTCCTTCGCCATCAGCAATTCCAAAACCAAATCAAAACCATGAGTTTGGAGATATTGCTGAGCTAGGGTAGTTTTACCTAAACCTCCTTCTCCTTGGATGACAATGACTTTAGCTCCTTGATTTATTAAAGTGTTGAGGTGAGCGATCGCTTCTGTCCGTCCAATAAAATTGGTATCCTCTGATTTCGGGGTGTGATACTGAGGCGATCGCGAGTAATCAAGCAGACTAGAAATAACACTTGCTTTCTTTAAATACCGCTCTAAAGTGCTTCGGCAATTACTTTTGGTAATTTTCTCTCGGAGTGCTTTAGAAAGCAACTTCCACAACTGGGAGCCAACATCCTTAGCATGTCCTTCAGTACAACCGTAACAATTGGCGATATCTAAGTATTTTCTACCCAACCAAACTTGCTGAAGAATAACTTTTTGCAGATCGCTCAACCGTTCCCCGGTCTGAGCAGGAATTATGGTGTCTAACCATGCTAATGCTGCTTCAGCGTTCATTGCGTAACGACAAGGGTAGTTTATTTCAGACTTTAGAGTCAACTATAGTTACTCTACAGTTCCCCTTTCAAATTTTCGGATAAGATTCAATGAATCCGACTTTTTTCCCGACTTTTACAAACTTCATTAAAAATTCATCAGCAAGTTCTCAAAAGGATGGTTTTTATTCCATCGGTAGGTGCTAAAGTCTAGAGTATTTAAAATTTGTATTACTAATTTATGCTTTTGATCATTTTGATTACCAAGGGCCACAAAAAAGCCAGTATCAGCGATGATCATATTTTTCTGGCAACATGGATCGCAGAATACTTTGAGAATTAGCAGCCAAGTCAGGTTCTCCTTTGAAACAGCCAATAAATTTACTTTGCTTAAGCTTAGCTAACGGATCTGTTTTCTGTTGCTGAAGTTGTTGATAGTGCAGGTCAATCGAAGACTTAATTACCTCTACTGTATCTTGGTCAGTCTCTTGTTGAATGTAGGCAAGCTTTTGGGTATATTCTTCATCTAGCTGGATATCAAAATTCTTCATCGCTACTACCTTGGACTGTTTATCTAGAGTATATCGTCCGCGTCGAATCGCTTAAAATAAAAGCCATAGGTCAGTCATCCTAGCACCATCACTAAATTATGGTGAAATTCGACCCGCGCCAATCTTTGCCTAGCAGCGCTGAACTTCCCTGTTCAGACGATACCCCTGTGGATAACGAAGACCAGAACTTTATTCCGAACTTGCTCCTCTTTTTGCTGCAATATATTTGGGCAAATCGCAATGACTGGTTTTTCAGTGTAGATATGGGCGTTTATCATACTACAGGGGTTAGTCCACTCGTGCCGATTGTTCCAGATGGATTCTTGAGCTTAGGTGTAGAACGCCGTAAAGCAGGTAAATCGCGTACAAGCTATGTTGTTTGGGAAGAAAACGAAATTGTACCCATCCTGACTTTAGAAATTGTTTCCTTAACTCCGGGTGGAGAATATGAAACTAAATTCAATAATTATGCCAAGTTAGGTGTACTATACTACATTATTTACAATCCTGAATATTGGCAACGCGTTAGCGAAGCGGCTCCTTCGGAGCTTCGCCACCAACCTTTTGAAGTTTATCGCTTAGTAAATGGCAGCTATCAACAGCAAATTGGCGAACCCTTTTGGATGCCAGAAATCGGTTTGGGAATTGGCAGAGGACAGTATATATCTGGTGATGTCCAGCGTCAGGTATTGTATTGGTATGACGAACTAGGAAAGCGATATCAAACACCTGAAGAAATTGAACAGCAAACTCGTCAGCAATTAGAATTAGCACAGCAACAACTTGAGCGTTATCGTCAGCAATTTGGGGAACTGCCAGAAGATTGAATAGTAGGATCACTTTAGCATTTAGCTATTTCATTAAAAACTATTAAATTTGTTTGCAATTATGCCAAACTGTAGTTTACGTAATTAATTTAACAGATAATAAAAATTCAATATTCAAGACTTTATAAAATATTTTTTTCTAAAAAAGTATAAATATGGATAGTTATCAATGGAGACAAGAAGTAAAAGAATGGCTTCTTAAACACAAAAATATTAAATTTACTTTAAGGGAAAAATTTCTTTATTTTTTTGAGTATGCTTTTGTTAATACACACTATCCAAAACAAGCTTGGTTTGGTATCCATAAAGAAGTTATAAGTCTTGTTATAGGTGGAATTTTTCTTGCAGCAATTCATCGAAAAGAAGGGATATGGCTCTTATTAGATCAATCCCCACCGGAAGTTGACGGGTTAGACTATCGTCCTGTTAAATCAACTCTGAGGTATGAAACACCACTAGTTTGGGGATATGCCAAGTCTTTTGCTACAGTTTCAATAATTATTGAAACTAATGATATATGGAAATCTTATGCAAAAGCTTCAGAAAAGATAGTAAATTATGGAATTTCAAGCCCTCGTGATTCAATTCAGGAAAATAGAGGCAAAAAAAGATTAAGTGATTTCTGGATTTATAATCATGACAAGTATATAAAAGAATCTCAATATTTCCAAGACTTAGAAGAAAAGGTTAGACATTCTCAAAGACTTTGTAAATTACAAAGAAATGAACGTCTCAGAAAAGCTATTACAAGACCCGAAACTCTTAAAATAACTCAAATAGTATTCAAAAGAAATCCTGATGTTATTGCTGAGGTTTTAGATAGAGCAAACGGAATCTGTGAAGACTGTAGAAATCCAGCGCCTTTTATTCGCGCTTCTGATGGTACACCTTATTTGGAGGTTCATCATAAAAAGCCTTTAGCTCAAGGGGGAGATGATACAGTAAATAATGCTATCGCTGTATGTCCTAATTGCCATAGAAAAGCACACTATGGTTAAATTTTAAATTACATAAAGCTAGGTTTATTTCAAGAGCGATCGCCTCTTGTATAAGGTGCTTTCTGCTGAGGTAACACACCAACTATATCTAATAGCAAAATTCGATTATATTACGCGCTTGAGTTTCTAGTCTGCGTTCGCGTAGCGTTCCGTTGGCGCAGCCTCTCGCAGAGAAAGAAAGGCGGACTTAGTTTGTCTAGCTGCGACTTCCAGTCGCTAGGGAAAATAGAGGTTATGAAAGCAGGTTTCATATAACTTTTTCCCCGACTCTTCAAACTAAATCACATAAAACTGCCGACTTTCGCCGACTGACAAAAGAAAGTGCGATCGCTTAAGCTATTGGGCATAAAGCAAAAATTTAATGTAAAAAACGATGCTTAACACCCTTAGCCCAATTGCAGAAGATTTGGCAAGTCAAAGATATACCCAGCGTCATATTTTTCCGAAACAGCGCCGCATTCGTTTACTCATAGATAGTTATCTTGAGATTGAAAAGCTACATGACCGCCTGCGGGATTTACAGTTGCAGTTTAAAAATCCCCAATCGCGTCCCTGGAAATCTATTGATTGGCAGACAATTAATCGTGACCAAATTATTGGTATTGACCCAGAAATATTTTTGTCCATCCTTATAGGTGCAATGGATACAGAAGCTCCCATCCGAGGTTATACCCAAACCAGTCGGCAGTATTTGGAAAGATTGCATCCTCAGATGGCTCGCTTTGTTGGTGGAACTATTGGTGAAGATGGCGAACTACTAGAGCTTGGCTTGTGGGAAAAGGAAGAGCGTCAGCACACACCTGCATTAATCAAGATCTACACCCAATTAACAGGTGAAAAAATTACCCCAAAACTTCGCACTGTCAGAGGCTATCTCCCTACTGATGACCCTGACGAAGACTTATATCGCCACGGCTTACACCGTATTGCAACTGAATACGGTGCTACATACCTTCACCTATGCAATGCGTCGTCTGTGGACTTGGAACAATAGCCTGACACCAGAGTATTTGCAAGGTTTATTTGAAATGAGCCATTAGACTTTTTGCGCTCTTCTTTGCGCCTCTGCGCCTTTGCGTGAGCTTTTCATACTGCTATTCTACAACGCCCAAAATCCCATGAATTCAAGATTACCTGCCGATTTAGATCCTCAACACTTACCCCAGCACGTAGCTGTCATCATGGATGGCAATGGTCGATGGGCCACCAGTCGAGGACTACCGCGCATTGCTGGACATCGCCAAGGGGCAAAGACACTAAAAGAACTATTGCGATCCTGCAAGGATTGGGGAATCAGAGCGCTGACAGCCTACGCTTTCTCCACTGAGAATTGGCAGCGACCAACTGAAGAGGTTGACTTTCTGATGCTTTTGTTTGAACGACTGCTGCGCCGCGAGTTAGCCCAAATGCATCGGGAAGGGGTGCGAATTTCGTTTATTGGGGATTTGTCGGCTCTACCCAAATCCTTACACGCAGAAATACAGCGTTCAATGACAGAGACATTGAAAAATCAGGCCATTCACTTTACTGTTGCAGTTAACTACGGTAGTCGCAACGAAATTATGAGAGCCTGCCGTCAGGTAGCTGAACTAGTGCAACGCGGAGAACTCACTGTTGAAGAAGTTAACGAGAGTCTTGTGGAACAACACCTCTACACGGCGAATACCCCAGAACCAGATCTGCTAATTCGCACTAGTGGAGAGATGCGGTTGAGCAATTTTCTGCTGTGGCAAATGGCGTATACAGAAATGTATTTTACCGATATTCTCTGGCCGGATTTTGACCGAGTAGCGTTTCATCAAGCATTGTTGAGTTACCAAGGACGCGATCGCCGTTTCGGTCAAGTAAAAGCTTCAGTGTCAGCTTAAGTATAGTTTGACTGAATCTTGCAACTTGGACGATTAAGAGTTTTTAACCAAACCTGCAAAGCGATCGCCTACGATGGTCACTGAGCTTTGTCAAAGTGCGGGCTACGCCTACGCAATTCCGCCTCTTAAATAAGTAAAACTAATAACTAATATCAGCTTTGCAAAAGTTAAAAACTTGATTAACTTATGTAAAGTAGTGTAAATTACATTCACAGGCAAAAACAAACCGCCTGATTCATTCAAAAATT